>Ga0265780_10000610_pt1 | contig 54362 bp, 44 predicted proteins | sample P1T30metagenome_FD_192432 | JGI IMG/M metagenome (GOLD analysis project Ga0265780, IMG submission 192432) | Plant litter microbial communities from East Loma Ridge, Irvine, California - P1 T30 | ecosystem: Environmental > Terrestrial > Plant litter > Unclassified | place: USA: California... | reverse complement strand
CTGCCGGACGCCGCCGGATGGCGCGCTGTGACAGACTCGATGCCATCGGATCATTGATAGCAAAGGAGTGCACCATGGCAAACGACCAGCAAAACCAGCAAGCCGACCAGCAGGACCAGCAGGACCAGCAGGACCAGCAGGACCAGCAGGACCAGCAGGACCACGACCAGCAAGCCGGCACCCAGGCGGCCCGGCAGCCCGACCCGCACCCGGACGTCGACGGCCTGGCCGACAAGAAGCCGGACGAGCTGACGCCGGAAGAACTGCGCCTGATGGCCGACACCATGCCCGGCGAAGGCCCGGGCGACTGAGCAGCAAGGGGCCCTGTCGGGTCTCCGAAACGTTTTGACGCCCGAATTGAATGTGGATAACATTCTTGCAATAACACGGTAGCGCTCACATAACGATAAGGAGACTCGATGGGAATCACCTTCCAGAGGTGCGTGGCCTTGCTGCGCCACGCCCTGTTGCCGCTGGCGGCCGGCGCCATACTCGCGGCCCCGGCCGCTAACGCTTTCCAGGCCGCGCCGCCGGCCGACGTCCAGCTGGCCGGCCAGCCCGCCAACACAGGGAAGGCCACGGCGGCCGGCAGCCTGATGGCCCCGGTCCAGAACATCGCGGGCCGCAGCCACATCAGCCTGAACGGCCGCTGGAGCTACATCATCGACCCCTACGAAAACGGCTATTACGACTACCGCCATATGCCCTTCGACGCTTCCAGCAGCGGCAAGGGCGGCTTCTACGACGACCGCAAGCCGAAGGACAAGACCGACTGGGTCGAGTACGACTTCGACCGCGCCCCGACCATGAAGGTACCGGGCGACTGGAATTCCCAAGCGGAAAAGCTGCAGTACTACGAGGGCACGCTCTGGCTGCGCCAGGTGTTCGAGGCCGACCCCAAGCCGGGCCGGCATTACGTGCTGGCCTTCGGCGCGGTCAACTACGAGGCCCATGTCTACCTCAACGGCAAGAAGCTGGGCATGCACAAGGGCGGATTCACGCCCTTCCAGTTCGACGTCAGCGGCAAGCTGAACAAGGGCCGCAACGTGGTCGTGGTCAAGGCCGACAACACCCGCCACCCGGACGAGATCCCGACCGTGAACACCGACTGGTGGAACTATGGCGGCATCACGCGCGACGTGCTGGTGGCGGAACTGCCCGCAAGCTATATCTCCGACTACAAGGTGCAGCTGGCCAAGGGCGACGCACGCCGCATCCAGGGCTTCGTGCAGGTGGCGGGGGCGGCGGCGTCGCAGCAGGTGACGCTGTCGATTCCCGAGGCCGGCATCAGGACCACGGTGAAAACCGACGCCAACGGCCGCGCCGCGCTCGACCTGCCGGCCGCCAAACTCCAGCTGTGGTCGCCGGAAAACCCGAAGCTGTACACGGTCGAACTGTCCGGCGGCGACGACAAGGTGGTCGACCGCATCGGCTTCCGCACCATCGCCACGCGCGGCCAGGACATCTTGCTGAATGGCAAATCCGTGTTCCTGCGCGGCGTTTCGCTGCACGACGAGAATCCCCTGATCCCGGGACGCCTGCGCAGCCAGGGCGACATGCGCATGCTGCTGCAATGGGCCAAGGAAATGAACTGCAATTACGTGCGTCTGGCCCATTACCCGCACAACGAGGAAATGATCCGCCTGGCCGACGAGATGGGGCTGATGGTCTGGGCCGAGGTGCCGGTCTACTGGACCATTTCCTGGAATAACCCGGATACGCTGGCGAATGCCACGGCCCAGCTGACCGACCTGATCGTGCGCGACAAGAACCGCGCCAGCGTCGTCATCTGGTCGGTCGGCAACGAGACCCCGATCAGCGCCCCGCGCAACGCCTTCATGGGCAGGCTGGCCACGACCGCCCGCTCGCTCGACGATACGCGCCTGGTCGCGGCGGCGCTGGAAATCCATCGCAAGGGCGACGAGATCACGGTCGAGGATCCGCTGGCCGAGCAGCTCGACCTGGTCAGCTTCAACGAGTACGCCGGCTGGTACTGGGCCAGCAATGCCGAGATGCTGAATTACCGCTTCAACGTCAAGTACGACAAGCCGGTCGTGATCACCGAATTCGGCGCCGACGCGCTGGGCGGTTACCATGCGGACGCCGACACCCGCTGGAGCGAGGAATACCAGGACACCCTGTACCGCAACCAGTTCAGGATGCTGGACGCGATTCCCGGCCTGCGCGGCCTCACGCCCTGGGTGCTGGTCGACTTCCGCTCGCCGCGCCGCCAGCATCCTTATTACCAGGATGGCTGGAACCGCAAGGGCCTGGTGTCGGACGACGGCAAGAAGAAGATGGCGTTCTGGACCCTGAAGCGGCACTACGACGAGGTGCAGCGCCGCTACCCGGGGCAGTGACGCGCCGGATTATCCTGATGTGGGTTAAGTTGGGCCAATCGCATCCTGGACCATTCCCATGCCCAAACTTGTTGTAATCGGCGGCTCGGCCGGCAGTATCGACGTCCTGAAACGCATCCTGCGTGACTTGCCGCAGGACTTTCCGGCCGCCATACTGGTCGTGATCCACGTCGGCGCCCATGAAAGCCGCTTGCCGGGACTGCTTGCGCGCTGTTCCGGCCTGCCGGTGCGGCACGCGGTGCAGGGCGAGCCGATCCGGGCCGGCCAGGTGCTGCTGGCGCCGCCCGACCTGCACCTGACGGTGGCCAGGGATGGGGAGCGTGCCTTTGCGCGCCTGTCGCGCGGACCGAAGGAAAACCACTCGCGGCCCGCCATCGATCCGCTGTTCCGGTCGGCCGCGACCACCTTCGGGGCAGAGGCGATCGGCGTCGTGCTGTCCGGCTTCCTCGACGATGGCACCGTCGGCTTGCAGGCGATCAAGGCATGCGGCGGCATCGCCGTGGTCCAGGACCCGAACGACGCCGATGCTTCAGAGATGCCCGCCAGCGCCGTACGGCACGTGGCGGTCGACGTGCTCGGCCTGACCGGAGAACTCGGGCCCGCGCTGGCCGAACTGGCAAGCGGCAGGCACGCAGTCCAAGCGGCAGTCCAGGCGGCGGCCCAGGCCACCGGGCAAGCGGTGCCTGAACTTCGCGACCGGGCCGACGTCGAAAACCGGATGTTCGAAGGAGAAGCCGGGATGGAGGAGCTGGATCGGATCGGGACACGGGTCGCGCTGACCTGTCCGGAATGCGGCGGGGCGATCTGGGAAGTCAATCATGCGCAGCCTTTGCGTTACCGCTGCCATACCGGCCACGCCTTCACGGCGCGGGTGCTGGAAGCGCTGCAGGGCGGTGAGGCCGAGGAAGCGCTGTGGGCCGCGGTGCGGGCACTGCATGAACAGGAGCAGTTGTACCGCGAAATGCATCGCAAGCTGCAAAACGCCCCCGGCAGCGAATACGAGCGCCGCGCCGACCAGGCCGCCGAGCATGCGCGGCTGCTGCGCGACCTGGTCGCCACGCGCATGCGGCTCGGACCGATCTAGCTCGACCACTGAATTAATTTCCCAAACGTACGCTGCGCCGCAACATTTTAAGCTTGGCTAGACTCGGCACGGACCATTCATCAACATGGGGGAGGGCCCGTGCATATCACGAACATACCCGTCGCCAGGCCGGTTAGCGTCGGCCTGCAGGGCGGCGGCACCTACGGCGCGTTCACCTGGGGCGTGCTCGACCGCCTGCTGGACGAGGAAAGCTTCGCCTTCGACAGTCTCAGCGGCAGCAGCTCGGGCGCGGTGAACGCGGTGGTGCTGGCGGACGGCTTCGCGCTGGGCGGGGGCCGCCGCGGCGCCCAGGCCAGCCTGCGCCGCTTCTGGACCACGCTCGGCCAGCTGTCCAGCTTCAGTCCCTTGCAGCCGACGCTGGCGGACCGCTTTGCCGGACGCTGGACGATGGAACGCTCGCCCATCTACCAGCTGATGGAAATGGCCGGCGCCGTGATCGGCCCGGTGATGCAGTTGCCGGTCACGCTGAATCCCTTGCGCAACCTGTTGCAGAGCCTGGTGAACTTCGAGCGCGTGCGCGCCTGCGAAGAATTGCAGCTGTTCATCGCCGCCACCAATGTGCGCACCGGGACCGGCCGCATCTTCACGCGCGAGGAGCTGGACCCGCAGAAGGTGATCGCATCGGCCTGCCTGCCGACCGTGTTCGCCGGCGTCGAAATCGACGGCGAGACCTACTGGGACGGCAGCTACGTCGCCAACCCGCCGCTGGCGCCGCTGTTGAAGCGGCCGGCGCGCGACCTGATCGTGGTGCAGAACAACCCGATCGCCCGCGCCAGGCTGCCGCGCAGCCTGGCCGACATCAGCAACCGCTCGAACGAGATCGCCTTCAACATCAGCTTCGTGCGCGAGATGAGCGCGCTGAAGAACCTCAGCGCCTTGCCCGACGAGGAGCGCGGCGCCAGCATGACCCGGGTACCGACCCGGCTGCACCTGATCAGCGGGACCGACGTCCTGACCGAGTACGCGCTGTCCAGCAAGTTCAATTCCGAACTCGCCTTCCTGCTGCACCTGCACGATTGCGGCGTCAAGGCGGCCGACGCCTGGCTGCGCGAGCACGGGGCCAGCGTCGGCACGCGCTCGACCTTCGACGAGATCCCCGTGTTCTATCCGGATTTGGCCGCCTAGGACGGTTTGCGGCCGAACAGGCGCCCGAGCAGGGATGGCGCGGGCGGAGGCGCCTTGAACGCTTCGAAGCGGCGCACGATGACCGGTGCCAGCAGGTCGTAGCTGGTCCAGGTGTCGGGCACGTGGTAGAGGGACGGCAGGCCGGCGCCCAGTACGCGCTCGTAATCGCTCACGTAGCGCGACGGGTTCGATCCGTCATAAGCGTAGTAGCTGGCTGCGAAGGCATTGCCTTCCTCATTCACGTCTTCATCGGTGAACTTGCCGTCACAGACGTTCATGAACCAGGTGCCGGGCGTGCAGGCGCGTGCGCGCAGCCGCTCGGCATCGTCGGCAAAATCCTCGAGATGCAATGCGCCGGCCATGCCGTTCAACACGCACCATGCCACGAACATGGCGATATGGGTGGCGCCCGCTTCATCGGGCAAATCCTGCGGAAAATCGCCGCCGTAGTGCCAGGAGGCGTCGTCGTATTTCATCAAGGCTCCCATCGTGGTTGAAAAAAGCCGCTGCCCGTATGCGCATGCGGGCCGCGGCTCAAGGCTCAAGCGGGGATCAGCGGGCGTTCTTCGCCAGCCACGCATCGATCTCCGGCATGCGCTCCTTCTTTACCTTCACGCGGTCCTGGATCGAGGCGATGGCCGCCTCGACGTCGCCGCGCGCGCTCGGGGCCAGGTTGGCGCCGGCGTAGGCGTTCAGCTTGCCGACCATCGCCGGGTCCGAGGAGCCGCCAGCCAGACGCGCGAAATAGCGGCTGCGCGAAGGCGCGTCGACGCGCTGGTTGATCTTTTCCTGGTTGGCCAGGGCGAAGTCGAAGGCCAGATCCGGGTAGCGGCCGGCCACCGCCGAGATCATGCCGGCGCTGGTGGTCTGGGCCGGTTCGTCGCTCAGGGCCAGGTCCAGCGCGCGCTGGGCCAGGCCGCGGTCGGCGGCGATCGCCAGCATCATGTACAGGTTGGTCTTCAGCAGCGGCGTTTTTTCAAGCTGGGCGCGCTTGTGCAGGCCGTCCCAGGTGGCGGCGTCGGCGTTGCGCGCGACCACGGCCAGGATGGTCTTGCGCAGCGGGCCCGGCACGGCCGACGGATCGCTGTCCATGGCGGCGTAGCGGCGGCGCGCCTCGGCGACCGTGCCGGCGTCGCCCAGTTCGCTCAGGACGCTGATCAGCTGCTCGCGCAGGTTGGCCACCGTCGATGCTTCGCCCGGGTGCGCGGTCCAGCCGACCTGCGCCATCACCGGCGCCAGGCGCGCGATGGCGAAGGCGTCGAAGGCCTTTTGGCGCGCATTCTGTTCCAGGTTCGCCCCCTGGTAGCGCGCATGGAAGCCGGCCAGCACGCCGGCGATGCGCTGCCACACCTGCGGCTCGGCGCCGGCCGGGGTCGATTTGGCCAGGTCGAGCACGTCGGAGGCCGGTTGCAGGCCGGCCATGCCGAGCGAGGCGCTGTCCGCCAGCAGGCCGATCTGGTCGATCGGCGCCAGCGTGGCAAAGGCTTGCGCCAGCTGCGCGAATTCCTTGGGCGCGTACAGGGTCCGGTAGTAGCCGCTCTGGCCGGCGTTGACGACCACGGCGCCGCAGCCGGGCAGGGTGATGCTGCCCTTGCCGCCCGCGACCAGGGTGCTCGCCGATTTCGCATTGCCCGCGATCTGCGCGATGACCGGCACGCGCCAGGCCAGCGGCTTCTTCTCGGGACGGTCGCGCGAGAATTCTTCCTGGGTCAGCGCGACGGTGGTGCTGTTGTTCTTGCACACCGGCTCGCCGACGCGCACCAGCGGCACGCCCGGCTGCAGCGTGAAGTCATGGGCGATGGACGTGACGGGCTTCCTGGCCGCCTTCTCGATCTGCTTCCAGAGGTCGTCGGAGACCGTGTTGCCCCAGGCATGGGCCTTCATGTAGGCACGCACGCCGCTGCGCCAGGCGTCCTCGCCCACGTAGGCTTCCAGCATGCGGATCACCGCCTCGCCCTTCTGGTAGGTGATCACGTCGAAGGCCTGGCTGGCCTGTTCGACGGTTTCGATGTGCTGCACCACCGGGTGGGTGGCGGCGACCGAGTCGCGCGCCATGGCGGCGTCGCGGCTGCCGACGGCGTTCATGCCGGTCTTCCATTCCGGGTGCAGGCGCGCCGTCATGCGGCTTTCCATCCAGGACGCGAAGCCTTCGTTCAGCCACAGGTCGTCCCACCAGCGCATCGTGACCAGGTCGCCGAACCACTGGTGCGCCATCTCGTGGGCGGCGGTGGCGAAGACTTCCTGGCGGTCGTGCTGGGTCGAGATGGCTGGATCGAGCAGCAGCGCGTATTCGAAAGTGAAGATCGCGCCCCAGTTTTCCATCGCACCGAAGAACTGGCTCTGGCCCGGACCGGCGACGTTGTCGAGCTTGGGCAGCGGGTAGCGCACGCCGAAGTAGTCGTTGTACTCGCGCAGGATCGCGCTTGATGAATCCAGCGCGAACTTGGCCTGGTCGATCGCGCCGCGGCGCGTGATCACGCCGAGTTCCGTGCCGTCGACCTTCGTGGTGGCGCGTTCGAAGTCGCCGGCCGACAGGAACAGCAGGTAGGTCGACATCTTCGGCGACTTGGCGAAGCTGACCTTCTTGCGGCCGTCGGGCAGGGTGGCGGTGGCGGCGGCCGGCATGTTACTGACGGCCATCTGGCCGGCCGGCACCGTCACGTCGAGCGTGAAGCTGGCCTTGTAGGCCGGTTCGTCCCACGACGGGATCATGCGGCGCGCGTCCGAGTTTTCGAACTGGGTGAACAGGGCGCGCTGGGTTTTCCCTTCATTGCCGCCCGTGCCCGGATAATCCAGCGAGAACAGGCCGACGGCCTGGGTGCCGATCACGCCGCTGTAGTCCAGCGCCAGGCGGTACATGCCCGGGGCCACCGGCTTCTCTAAACGGAAGGTCGCGGTCTGGGCGGCGTTGTCGACGCTGGTCGTCGCATTCACTGCGGCGCCGCCCGCGGCCGGGCTCAGGCTGGCGCTGCCGAACTTCAGATCGGCGGCGTTCAGCGTGATGCTGTCGGTCGCCTCCGTCACCTTGATCGTGATCGTGGCGCGGCCGGCGAAGCTGTTCGATGCGAGGTCGGGCGTCAGCGAGATGTCGTAGTGGCTGGGAATGACGCCGCGCGGCAGCTGGGTCGTCGCCTGCGCTGCGGCGCTGGTGGCCGCACTGGCGGGCGCGGCTTGCGCATGGAGGGCGGGGAGTGCCGCGAGCGCCAGGGCGACGGCGGCGGAGAGCAGGGTCCGGTGCATGGGTTGAGGCCTATCTTCTGTTATATATGCATGGGTATGTACAGCGGCCTTGCCCGGTCTGTCGCGCAAGGCCAGCCTGCGAATCTAAGCGCTAAGCGGGGCGGTGTCAACGCGTCGATGCGCTATGATCGGGGCCCATCGCACATCCAAGGGAGACAAACGCATGAGACTTTTCACCAGCCCGCGCGCGCCGAATCCGCGCCGCGTGCTCATGTTCGTCGCCGAGAAGAACATCACCGGCATCGAGGTGGTGCCGGTCGACCTGGCGAAAGGCGAGCACCGCAGCCCCGCCTTTACCGAGATCAATCCCCTGGGGCAGGTGCCGGTGCTGGACCTCGGCGACGGCCGCACCCTGTCCGAGACGCGCGCCATCTGCACCTACCTGGAGGGCCTGGCGCCGCAGCCGAACCTGATGGGCGAGGGTTTCGAGGAGCGCGCCTTCATCGAGATGATGGACCGCCGCTGCGAGCTGCAGCTGTTCCTGCGCATCGCCCACTGCATCCGCCACACCCACCCGGGCCTGGCCATGCTGGAGCAGCCGCAGTTCGGCGACTATGGCGCGGCGCAGGGCGAGAAGATGCGCGAGACGGCGCGCTGGCTGGATGGCGTGCTGGCGACCCAGCCTTACGTGGCCGGGGAGCGCTTCACCATCGCCGACATCACGGCGTTCTGCGCGCTGGAGTTCGCGCGCGGCCTGATGAAGTTCAGGCCGGGCGACGAGGGGATGGGGTGTTTGCAGGCCTGGCGGGATATGGTGGCGGCGCGGCCGAGTGCGAAGGTGGTTTGATCCATCGGCTACTCAGACCAACGTCGCCCCTGCCTCCGCAGGGGCGACGTGTATATGAAGCGGGGCGCAACGATCGTCTTCGTCTTACCCGACGCGTTTATACCAGGGCTTGTCCCCCTCCACCGCCTGGTAGGTCCCCGCAAACACATCCGTCACCGACAGGGGCCGGTCGATGCACAGCACCCCAAAACGCGCCAGGCTGTCATGGAACAGCCGCAGCACGCGCTGGCGCAGCACCGGGCCGAAGTCGGCCAGCGCGCAGCAGCACAGGATGGCCTGGAATTCGTTGAAGGAGGCGTCCGTCACCAGGCTGTATTGCGACCATGTGATGTGGCGGCGCAGCTGCGGCTGCAGGCGCGCCCGGCCGCCCTCGATCTCGAAGTACGACGCCAGCCGCCCCATGCCGCCGCTGTCGGCGTAGCGCCGCTGGGCGGCCTCGAGGTCGGCGAGCGGCACGGTGGCATCCCGCATGCCGGCCACCAGTTCCTCGTTGGCCAGCGTGGCGTGGATGTCCAGCCGGCCCAGGATGCCTTCCTCGGCCAGCACGATGGCCAGGGTCCAGGCTTCGCCGATGCCGGCGCACTCCGCGACCCAGACCTTGGGCACCGGCCAGCCGCGCAGCGACGGCGCCAGCACGCCGCGCAGCTGGGCCGCGTGCCCGACCTGCCCGAACAAGTCGCAGGGCGCCACCGACAGCGCGCGCAGCACGCTGGAGGCCGCGCCGGCGTCGTGCAGCACCTTTTCCTGCAGGCCGGACAGCGTGGCCACGCCGTGCGTCCGCATCGCCTCCAGCAGCTTGCGCCGCAGGGCGGGGCGGTCGTAGGCGCGGAAATCGTGGCCGAAGCGCTGGAACAGGGCTTCCAGCAGCAGCTCGGTTTCCAGCTCCTCGATCGCCAGCCCGGCGGCGAGGCCGGTCCAGGCGTTCGTCGTTCCTGCCATCACCGCGGCCATCAGTGCAACCAGACCCGCATCATCGACAGCAGCTGGGCCACGTCGACCGGCTTGGTGATGTAGTCCGAGGCGCCGGCGGCGATGCACTTGTCGCGGTCACCCTTCATCGCCTTGGCGGTCAGGGTGATGATCGGCAGCGACTTGAACTTCGGGATGCGGCGGATGGCGCGCATCGTGTCGTAGCCGTCCATCTCCGGCATCATGATGTCCATCAGGACGATCTCGATGGTCGGGTCCTTTTCCAGCACCTCGATGCCGTCGCGGCCATTCTCGGCAAACGCGACCACCATCTGCTGGCGCTCGAGCAGCGAGGACAGGGCGAAGATGTTGCGCAGGTCGTCGTCGACGATCAGGACCTTGCGTCCGGCCAGGCCGCCGTCCAGCGCGTGAATTTCCTCCAGCATCTTCCGTTGCAGGTCGGGCAGGCTGGCCTGCGAGCGGTGCAGGAACAGCGCGGTCTCGTCGAGCAGGCGCTCGGGCGAACGCGCATCCTTGACCACGATGGTCTTGGCATAGCGTTTCAGCTTGGTGACGTCCTTCTTCGACAGTTCCTTGGCCGTGTAGATCACGATCGGCAGGTCGCGCAAGGCCGGCTGCTTGCCGATCTGGTCGAGCAGGTCGAAGCCGGAGACGTCGGGCAGGGTCAGGTCCAGCACCATGCAGTCGAAGGGGTGCTCGGCCAGCGCGCCAAGGGCCGCCTGGCCGGTCTCCGCCGTCACGATGTGGACGTCGGCGTCGCCGATCAGGGACACGATCGCCTCGCGCTGGGCCATGTCGTCCTCGACCACCAGCAGCGAACGCTTGCCGCCCATCAGGAACTTCTGGATGCGCTTGAATTCCTCCTGCAGCGTCTCGCGGCTGACCGGCTTGTTGATGTAGGAGATCGCACCCTGGCGCAATGCGCGCTCGCGTTCGCGCATGGCGGACATCACGTGCACCGGGATGTGGCGGGTGCTGGGGTCGCGCTTCAGGCGGTCCAGCACCGTCAGGCCGTCGATGTCGGGCAGGTCGATGTCGAGCAGGATGGCCGACGGCAGGTAGTCGCGCGCGAGGGACAGGGCCGAATCGCCGCGGAAGGTGACGATGCCCTTGAAGTTCTTTTCGCGGGCGAAGTCGAGCAGGGTCTTGGCGAAGCGCTCGTCATCCTCGACGATCAGCACCGAGGGATCGCCCGGGGCGATCAGGCCGCGGTCGTCGAGCAGGGTCGCATACTCGACCGCGCCGGTGGCGTCGTCGGTGAGGGTCACGGCGGGCACGGTGGCGACCTCGAGTTCCAGGTCGGCTTCCGGCGGCAGGCTCGGTGCCGGCGCCGGCACCAGGGTCGCATGCGACGACGACCCGGCCGGTTGCGGCGGCGCCAGGCGCGCCGGCTGCGGCTGGCGGGTCTGCTCGTAGTTGATGAAGCCGGCGCGGTTGTAGGGCAGGTAGAGCGTGAAGGTCGAACCGGCGTTGACCGTCGATTCGACGCGGATCTCGCCGCCCAGCAGGCGCGCCAGTTCGCGCGAAATCGAGAGGCCCAGGCCGGTGCCGCCGTACTTGCGGGCGGTCGAGCCGTCGGCCTGCTGGAAGGCTTCGAAGATCAGCTGCAGCTTGTCGGACGGGATGCCGACGCCGGTGTCGCGCACCGAGAAGGCCAGCACCGCATCCGCATGCAGCAGGTGCGGGTGGTCGGCGGTCCAGCCGCTGGTGACCAGGCTGATCGTCAGCGCCACCTGGCCGTGGCTGGTGAACTTGAAGGCATTCGACAGCAGGTTCTTCAGCACCTGCTGCAGGCGCGTGGTGTCCGTCATCAGCGCGGTCGGCAGGTTCTCGGCCAGGTCGACCTGGAAGCCGAGGTGCTTGGCTTCGGCCATGTGGCGGAAGGTGCGGTCCACGTAGTTGCGCAGGTTCGAGAAGCGGTACTCGGACACGTCCAGGGTGACGGTGCCGGACTCGATCTTCGACAAATCGAGGATGTCGTTGATCAGGGTGAGCAGGTCGGAACCCGAGCCGTGGATGGTCTTCGCGAATTCCACCTGCTTGCCCGAGAGGTTGCCTTCCGGGTTGTCGGACAGCTGCTGGGCCAGGATCAAGAGCGAGTTCAGGGGTGTACGCAATTCGTGCGACATGTTGGCCAGGAACTCGGACTTGTACTTGGACGACAGCGCCAGCTGGGTCGCCTTTTCTTCCAGCGCCAGCTTGGCCTGCTCCACCTCGCGGTTCTTGCGCTCCACCTCGATGTTCTGCTCGGACAGCAGGCGCGCCTTTTCCGCCAGTTCCTGGTTGGTCTGCTGCAGTTCCTGCGCCAGCGACTGCGACTGGGTCAGCAGCGATTCGGTACGGCTGTTGGCCTCGATGGTGTTGAGCACCACGCCGATCGATTCCATCAGCTGGTCGAGGAAGGACAGGTGGGTCTCGGTAAACCGGTCCAGCGAAGCGATCTCGATGACCGCCTTGACCTGCTGCTCGAACAGGATAGGCAGCACCACGATGTTGGTCGGCGGGGCCGAGCCCAGGCCCGAGGACACCTGGATGTAGTCGCGCGGGACGTCGGTCAGCCAGATGCGGCTCTTCTCGAGCGCGCACTGGCCCACCAGGCCTTCGCCCGGCAGGAAGGAGGTCGGCAGCTTGCGGCTGGAACGGTAGCCGTAGGACGCCAGCATGCGCAGGCGCGCATCGTGATCCTGCGAATCCATCATGTAGAACACGCCGTGGTGGGCCGAGATCAGCGGCGCCAGTTCGGACAGGATCAGCTTGGTCACCGCCTGCAGGTCGCGCTGGCCCTGCAGCAGGCGCGTGAAGCGCGCCAGGTTGGTCTTCAGCCAGTCCTGCTGCGCATTCTTCTGGGTGGTCTCCTTCAGGTTGCGGATCATCTCGTTGATGTTGTCCTTCAGGTAGGACATCTCGCCGCGCGCTTCCACGGTGATCGAACGCGAGAGGTCGCCGCGGGTCACCGCCGTCGCCACTTCGCCGATCGCGCGCATCTGGTTGGTCAGGTTCGCCGCCAGTTGGTTGACGTTCTCGGTCAAGTCCTTCCAGGTACCGCCAACGCCGGACACGTTGGCCTGGCCGCCGAGCTTACCCTCGGTACCGACTTCGCGCGCCACCCGCGTCACTTCGGAAGCGAACGAGGACAGCTGGTCCACCATCACGTTGATGGTGTCCTTCAGTTCCAGGATCTCGCCCTTCACGTCCACGGTGATCTTTTTGGAGAGGTCACCGCGCGCCACCGCGGTCGTCACCGCCGCGATGTTACGCACCTGGCCGGTCAGGTTGGAGGCCATGAAGTTGACGTTGTCGGTCAGGTCCTTCCAGGTACCGCCGACGCCCGGCACGTAGGCCTGGCCACCGAGCTTGCCCTCGGTACCGACTTCGCGCGCCACCCGGGTCACTTCGGAGGCGAACGAGGACAGCTGGTCCACCATCACGTTGATGGTGTTTTTCAGTTCGAGAATTTCACCCTTCACGTCCACCGTGATCTTTTTCGACAGGTCGCCGTTCGCCACCGCGGTGGTCACGTCGGCGATGTTACGCACCTGGCCGGTCAGGTTCGAGGCCATGAAGTTGACGTTGTCGGTCAAGTCCTTCCAGGTACCGCCGACGCCCGGCACGTTCGCCTGGCCGCCCAGCTTGCCCTCGGTACCGACCTCGCGCGCCACGCGCGTCACTTCGGAGGCGAAGGAGTTCAGCTGGTCCACCATCACGTTGATGGTGTTCTTCAGTTCCAGGATTTCGCCCTTCACGTCCACGGTGATCTTCTTGGAGAGGTCGCCGTTCGCCACCGCGGTCGTCACGTCCGCGATGTTGCGCACCTGGCCGGTCAGGTTACCCGCCATCGAGTTCACGGAGTCGGTCAAGTCCTTCCAGGTACCGGCCACGCCCTTCACCTGCGCCTGGCCGCCGAGTTTACCCTCGGTACCCACCTCGCGCGCCACCCGCGTCACTTCGGAGGCGAAGGAGGACAGCTGGTCCACCATCACGTTGATGGTGTTCTTCAGTTCCAGGATCTCGCCCTTCACGTCCACCGTGATCTTCTTGGAGAGGTCGCCGTTCGCCACCGCGGTCGTCACCGCCGCGATGTTGCGCACCTGGCCCGTCAGGTTGGAGGCCATGAAGTTGACGTTGTCGGTGAGGTCCTTCCAGGTACCGCCGACGCCCGGCACGTAGGCCTGGCCGCCGAGTTTACCTTCGGTGCCGACTTCGCGGGCGACGCGGGTCACTTCGGAGGCGAAGGAGCGCAACTGGTCCACCATCACGTTGATGGTGTCCTTCAGCTGCAGGATCTCGCCGCGCACGTCCACCGTGATCTTCTTGGAGAGGTCGCCGTTCGCCACCGCGGTGGTCACCTCGGCGATGTTGCGCACCTGCGAGGTCAGGTTGCCCGCCATCGAGTTGACCGAGTCGGTCAAGTCCTTCCAGGTACCCGCCACCCCCTTCACCTGCGCCTGGCCGCCCAGCTTGCCCTCGGTACCGACTTCGCGCGCCACGCGCGTCACTTCGGAAGAGAAGGAAGACAGCTGTTCCACCATGGTGTTCGCGGTCATCGCCGCGCGCAGGTACTGGCCCTTCAGCGGGTGCCCGTCGACTTCCAGGGCCATGGTCTGCGACAGATCGCCCTTGGCCACCGCGCCGATGACGCGCGCCATCTCGGTGGTCGGGCGCACCAGGTCGTCGATCAGGGTATTGACGGAGCTGATGATGGTGGCCCAGCCGCCGACCACGCCCGGCACGTCGGCGCGCTGGGTCAGGTGGCCTTCGCGGCCCACCACGCGCGACACCTCGGTCACCGTCTCGACCATTTTTTCCTTGGTCTCGATGATGTCGTTCAGGGTATCGGCGATCTTGCCGGACACGCCGGTCCAGTCGGACGGCATGCGAACCGAAAAATCGCCCTTTTTCAGGGCCATCAGCGTGGACAGCAACAGCTTGACGTCGAGCTGTTCAGCCATGTCGGTCATGTTGTTCATTGACTCGGGTTCCTAGGGAAGGGGAAGGGCAAAGATACTCTCGTGTTTGCTCAAGTCAAGCAAAAATAAAGAGCCTTAAGGCAACACTGTTACAGAAATGCCATATACTTGCAAAATAGAAATTTCAGACAAGCAATTCGCGCGAGCTTAGCGTAAAGTCTGGGAGGGGAGCGCACGGTTGCTGCCAAGGAAGTGTTCAAAATGTATACCGCTAACAACTGAGTCAGCTGACGCGGATAACCAGAGTGAATATTCTGATAATTTTTCGTGCTTTTTGGTTACGACTCATCTAGCATACCGAATGTCATTACACGAGCGCGAGGAAGACATGACAGGCGTCGCACTGGACGAACTGCTGCATCGGGACACCGCTGCGACCTGGGGCGAGGCGCTGTGCGCATTGGGACGGGCTCACGGCTTCGACCGGGTCATGTTCGGCATGTCGAGCTCGCGCCACGCGCGCCTCGAGACCGCCTTTGTCCAGACCAATTACCCGGTGGCCTGGCGCGACCGCTACGAGGCCGAGCGCTACGCCTACGTCGACCCGACCGTCACCCACTGCCTGGCGAGCACGCTGCCCCTCATCTGGCAGCCGGAACTGTTCCGCAGTCCGACCCAGCGCACGCTGTACGAGGAAGCCTGCAGCCATGGCATCCGCGCCGGGGTGAGTTTTCCGATCCATGGGCCGAACGGGGAATTCGGGATCCTGTCCTTTGCCGCCAACGCGGCACCGGATGCGGCTTTCGTGCGCAAGGTCGAGGAGTGCTTGCCGAAACTGGCGCTGGTGCGCGATTACGCGTATGCGTCCGGCGTGCGTTTCTGCCCGCCGTCGGGGCACGAGACGGCGCCGCGCCTGACCCCGCGCGAGCTGGAAGTGCTCAACTGGGTCATGGTGGGCAAATCGTCGTGGGAGATTTCAAAGATCACCGGCTGTTCCGAGGCGACGGTGAACTTCCACATGGGGAATATCCGGCAGAAGTTCAACGTCAACACCCGGCAACAGGCGGTCGTGAGGGCGATTTCCCTCGGGCTGATTACCCCAGAAGATCACCATCGTTGAGCTTGCCGTTGACATAGAGCTTCAACAGCAGGGCCACCGGGGCAGGGATCGCCAGCCCGGTCTCGAAACGGCTACCGCTCGATTGCGTCACCCCAAAACGTCCCCAGAATTTCTCCTGGCTTTCCCGCTTGCTGATCCGGTACTTCTTCAGATCGTTGATGGAGGGCACTGCAGCCGAGTGCAGTGCCTTGACGCCTGCCAGTGGTTCGCGCAGGGTTGCTTCGGTAACGAAATCATTAGCCATCGCGCCGCTCCTCCAGGGAAAAAAATGTGTGGGAAACAAGTATTCCATGCATCATTCATTCTTCATCCTAGCAGTATTGCTAGTTCCCCAAGGCATCACATGGTAGCGGCACCATTGTGACCATCATTACCTTTGAGCTGGATCAAAAGAAAGGTGTAGGTCAGCGCATACATCGTTGCGGTTTGTTCATTGTTGGCTGCGCCAGCATGCCCCCCTTCGGTGTTTTCCCAATACAGGACGTCGTGACCCTGTTCCCGCATCAGCGCCGCCATCTTGCGCGCGTGGCCGGGATGGACGCGGTCGTCGCGGGTCGAGGTGGTGAACAGCACGCGCGGATAGGTTTTATCCTTCGACACGTTCTGGTAGGGCGAATAGCGCCCGATGAATTCCCATTGCGCCGGGTCGTCCGGGTCGCCATACTCGCCCATCCAGGAGGCGCCGGCCAGCAGCTGGTGGTAGCGGCGCATGTCCAGCAGCGGCACCTGGCAGACCACGGCGTTGAACAGTTCCGGGCGCTGGGTCAGCACGGCGCCGACCAGCAGGCCGCCATTGCTGCCGCCCATGATGCCGAGATGGCGCGGGCTGGTGATGTTCCTGCGCACCAGGTCCTGGGCCACGGCGATGAAGTCGTCGAAGGCGTGCTGGCGCTTGTCCAGCAGCGCGCCCTGGTGCCAGCGCGGGCCGAATTCACCGCCTCCGCGGATGTTGGCCAGCACGTACACGCCGCCCTGTTCCAGCCAGGCGGCACCCGTGATGCCGCTGTAGAAGGGCGTCAGCGAGACTTCGAAGCCGCCGTAGCCATACAGCAGGGTCGGATTGCTGCCGTCCTGGGGCGCGTCCTGGCGCATGACGACGAAGTAGGGCACCATGGTGCCGTCCTTCGACCGGGCCGCGAACTGGCGTACCGTATAGGGCAGGACGTCGAAGAAGCCGGGCATCGATTTCAGGAAGCTGCGCGTGTCGCTCGCCGTGTCACACAGGTACATGCTGCTCGGCGTGAGGAAATCGGTGACGGTCAGGAAGTACTGGTCGGACTCGATCTCGTCGACGCTGGACACGCCCAGCGCGCCCATGCCCGGGACGTTCACGTCCTTGCGCTGCCAGCCGGCGGCCGTCGGTTTCAGTTCGACGATGCGGTTCTTGACGTTGTCGAGGATGGTCAGGAGGATCGCGTTGCGGGTGGCCGCGACGCCGTCCAGCGAGGTGGTCGGGGTCGGCGTGAACAGCGCCTCGAAGGCTTGCTCGCCGGCCATGAAGCGCTCGAAATTCATCGCCAGCAGCGCGCCCTGCGGCCAGGTCCGGCCGCCCGCGTCCCAGTCGGAACGCAGTTCGATCACCACCTGGTCGCGTACCGTGAAGGCATTCGCATCAATCGGTTTCGGTACCTTGACCAGCTGGCCGTCCTTGCGCAGGAACTGTTCGCTGCTGTAGAAGCCGATCTGGCGCTGCACGAACTCGTGCTCGTGGCCGGGCGTGAAATCGTGCCAGGCCGAGGCCGAAAGGTCGTCGGGCTGGGCCTCGTAGACCGTGACGGCGGCATCGAGCGGCGTGCCGCGCCGCCACTGCTTGACGATGCGCGGGTAGCCGGAGCTGGTCATCGAATCCGGGCCGAAGTCGGTGGCGACGAAAATCGTGTCGATGTCGATCCAGCCGACCGTGGTCTTGGCTTCCGGCAGGGTGAAACCGTCGGGCAGGAAGCGGCAGGCGTCGAGGTCGAATTCGCGCACCACGTGGGCATCGCCGCCCCCGCGCGACAGCGAGACCAGCGCGCGCGCGCCACGCGGCGGCAGCTTGATGGAGCCGGCCCAGACCCAGTTCTCGTTTTCCGTAGCAGCCAGGGCGTCGAGGTCGAGCACGGTCTGCCAGTCCGGTTCCGGCTTGCGGTACTCCTCCAGCGTGGTGCGGCGCCACAGGCCGCGCGGGTGGTCGGCGTCGCGCCAGAAGTTGTAGAACCAGCCGGCGTGGTGGGCCACGTAGGGGATGCGTTCCTTCGAATCGAGGATGGTCTTCAGGCGCGTGCGCAGGTCGGCATAGGCCGGGTGGGCGGTCAGTTCGGCTTCGCTCTCGGTATTGCGTTCGCCGACCCAGCCGAGCGCCTGGTCGGAGGCGACCTCTTCCAGCCAGAGGTAGTCGTCGGGGAGGGTGGGGCTGGATGCCTGGTCTTGCATGGTGAAATCCTGTTCTTTATACACGATGGCCCATCTTACCAAGCCCGCGGAAATTGCAGCACAGAAATGCTGTTGCGTCACGGCTCTTGCTGGGTTGCCATCCAGCATGAAACCCTACCGCTGGGTTGTGTAAAGTAGTATTCTGCGGGCGTTCATTCCCGAGACTCCCCCATGCCATCCCCGATCACGCCCGGCCTCCTCATCCTGCACGGCAACCAGATGGAATTGCTGCGCGCCGCTGTCTTCGACTGGCTGCGCAATCACCCGCTCGGCCCGCTGGAGGAAGAGATCGTGCTGGTGCAGTCGAACGGGGTGGCCGAGTGGCTCAAGATCGCGCTGGCCGAGGAGCTGGGCGTGTGCGCGGCGACCAAGGTGGCGCTGCCGGCGCGCTTCCTGTGGCAGGCCTACCGCGGCATGCTGGGACCGGAGCGGGTGCCGCGCCGTTCGCCCTTCGACAAGGATGCGCTGACCTGGCGCCTGATGCGCCTCCTGCCCGAGCTGCTGGAAAAGGAGAAGTTCGAACCGCTGCGCCACTTCCTGCGCGACGGCGACCCCGAGCGCCGCCTGCAGCTGGCCGAACGCCTGTCGGACCTGTACGACCAGTACCAGGTCTACCGCGCCGACTGGCTGACCGACTGGGCCGAGGGCCGCGACCAGCTGCGCCGTCCGGGCGGCGATGCCGTGCCTTTGATGGCCGACCAGTGCTGGCAGGCCCAGCTCTGGCGCGAAGTCCACGCGAGCCTGCCGCCGGAGAAGCGCTGGTCGGGCCGCGCCACCATCCACGCCCAGTTCATGGCGGCGGTCGAGGAAGACCGCCAGCCGGTGCACAAGCTGCCGCGCCGCGTGATCCTGTTCGGCATGTCGACCCTGCCTTACCAGACCATCCAGGCGATGGCCGGCCTGTCGCGCCATACCCAGGTCTTGATGGCGGTGCCTAACCCCTGCCAGTTCTACTGGGGCGACATCTGCGAGGGCCGCGAACTGCTGCGCGCCGCCTACAAGCGCCACAAGGCGCGTAACGGCACCAACCTGGCCGACATCCCGCCGGAACAGATGCACGCCCACTGCCACCCGCTGCTGGCCAGCTGGGGACGCCAGGGGCGCGACTTCGTGCGCATGCTGGACGAATTCGACAACGGCGAAGGCGCCCGGTTTGCCAACATGCGCGTCGACCTGTTCTCGGAAGGCGAGGGCCCGTGCCTGTTGAACCAGGTGCAGGCGGCGATCCGCGACCTGCTGCCGCTGGCCGAGCACGCGCGCGACGTGCCCGAGCCGGGCGACCGCTCGATCGAATTCCACATCGCCCACAGCGCCCAGCGCGAGGTCGAGGTGCTGCATGACCAGCTGCTGTCGTGGTTTGCGGAAGAGCGTGACGAACCCCTGAGACCGCGCGACGTGGTGGTCATGATGCCGGACATCGAGACCTTCTCGGCCGCCATCCACGCCGTGTTCGACCAGCACAAGCGCAGCGACCCGCGCCACATCCCCTTCGAGATCGGCGACCTCAAGGACCGCAGCGTGAACCCGCTGCTGGTGGCGCTGGAATGGCTGCTGCGCCTGCCGCAGCAGCGCTGCCGCCAGAGCGAAGTGCGCGACCTGCTCGACGTGCCGGCGGTGGCCAGGCGCTTCGGCATCGAGGAAGACGACCTTGCCATCCTCGGCCACTGGATCGAAGGTGCCAGCGTGCGCTGGGGCCTGGACCAGAAGCACCGCGCGGGCCTGGGATTGGGTTCGGCCGGGGAACAGAATTCCTGGCTGTTCGGGATCCGCCGCATGCTGCTCGGCTACGCCACCGGCGCGGGCGCCAGCTTCAACGACATCGAGCCCTACCCGGAAGTCGGCGGGCTGGATGCGGCCCTGGCCGGCTCGCTGGCCGAACTGGTCGAAGCCCTGCTGGCCTGGCGCGAGCAGCTCGATGACAACCTGCATCCGCTGGAGTGGGGCGTGCGCGCCCGCGCCATGGTGGCGCGCTTCTTCCGTGCCACCGACGACGAAGACCGCGTGATGCTGAACCAGCTCGACGAAGGCTTGCAGTGCTGGCTCGAGATCTGCGAGAACGCGCTGTTCGACGAGCCGGTGCCGCTTGCCGTGATGCGCGAAGCCTGGCTGCGCGAGCTGGACCAGCCGGCGCTGACCCACCAGTTCGTGTCCGGCGGCGTCACCTTCTGCACCCTGATGCCGATGCGCGCCGTGCCTTTCCGCGTGGTCTGCCTGCTCGGCATGAACGACGGCGACTTCCCGCGCCGCGCCCAGCAATCCGACTTCGATCTGCTGGTGCTGCCGGGGATGGGGCGCCCGGGCGACCGTTCGCGCCGCGACGACGACCGCTACCTGATGCTGGACGCGCTGCTGGCCGCGCGCGACAAGCTGTACGTGAGCTGGGTCGGCCGCAACGTGCGCGACAACACCGAGCAGCCGGCCTCGGTGCTGGTCTCGCAGTTGCGCGACTACCTTGCAGCGGGGTGGGAGCTCGACCTCGACGACTACACGACCGTGCACGCGCTGCAGCCCTTCTCGCGCCGCTACTTCGAGCGCGGCGGCCTGCTGACCTATGCCGGCGAATGGCGTGCGGCCCATTCCGATGCGGCGGACAAGGCCGACGATGCGCTGCCGCCCTACGAGCTGGAACCTGACTACCGCCTCAAGCTGGGCGAACTGGCCAGCTTCCTGCGCCAGCCGGCGCGCTACTTCTTCCGGCGCCGCCTGGGCGTGAATTTCAACCCGCTCGAAGTGGTGGGCGAGGACGAGGAACCGTTCTCGCTCGACGCCCTCGACCGCTATCTGCTGGAAGACACGCTGCTCGACGACAGCGGCACGCCCGAGCCGCAGGACGAGGTGCGCCAGGTGCTCGCCGCGCGCGCCGGCCGCCTGGCGCGCGAAGGCGTGCTGCCGATCGGCCTGGTCGGACGCCAGTGGCAGCAGCAGCTGGTCGACGAGCTGGTGCCGGTACGCACCTCCTGGCTGGCGCTGGGGGCGCGCTATCCGAACCCCGCGCCCAAGCTGGTGGTCAGCCTGGATCTCGGCGGCGTCCGGATGGACGACTGGATCGACCGCCTGCGCAGCAACGACCATGACACCGTCTGGCTGCTGCAGATCTCGTCCAAGGTGCTGGACCGCAAGGGCATGCCGCGCGGCGACAAGTTGTTCCATCCCTGGCTGCGCCAGCTGGCCGCCGGCGCGAGTGGCGCCGAGATCAGCGGCTACCTGGTCGCGCGCGATGCCACGCTCGAGATGGCGCCGATCCCGCAAGCGCAGGCAGAGGCAACCCTGGAGCGCCTGGCCGCGCTGTGGCGCGAGAACCTGGACCGCCCGCTGCCGGTGGCCTGCAAAACGGCGCTGGCCGCGCTGCAAGAGGGCGACGCGCGCGAAACCTACGACGGCGGCTTCGAGATCGACGGCGAGGTGAGCGACCCCTGCCTGGCCCGCTTGTGGCCGGAATTCGCGCTGCTGCGCGCGGCCGGCGGCTGGCCCGACGTGGCGCAAGCCTTGTATGGGCCGCTGGTCGAATGGATGCGCGACAGCGTCAGCGTCACGCCGTTCGGCGGGGAGGAGGCATGAAGCTCGAAGCCTTGAGTTTCCCGCTGCACGGTTCGCGCCTGATCGAGGCCAGCGCCGGCACCGGCAAGACCTGGACCATCGCCGCCTTGTATCTGCGCCTGGTGCTGGGCCACGGCACCAGGGGAGGCGATGATTCCGGCGGCCTGTGGGACGAGCCGGCAGAGCCGAGCGCCTTTACGCGTCCGCTGCTGCCGCCCGAGATCCTGGTCATGACCTTTACGCGCGCGGCCACGCGCGAGCTGTCGAACCGCGTGCGCGAGCGCCTGGTGCAGGCGGCCGCCTACTTCCGTGGCGAGAGTGACGTGGACGATCCCTACCTGGAAGCGCTGGCCGACAGCTACGCCGGCGAGGAAGAACGCCACGTGGCCGCGCACCGCCTGGTGCTGGCCGCCGAGACGATGGACGAGGCGGCGATCTTCACCATCGACGCCTGGTGCCAGCGCATGCTGCGCGAGCACGCCTTCGACAGCGGCAGCCTGTTCGACGAGGAACTGGTCAGCGACGAGCGGGGGCTGTTCGAGGATGCCGCCCACGATTACTGGCGCCAGCAGGTGTATCCGCTGAACGGCCACGCCTTGAAGGTGCTGCTGTCCTGCTTTGCCGACGTCGAGGTGCTGAAGCGCGCGGTGCGCGAGCTGGTCGGCCGCGCCGACGGCTTGCACGCCGATACGCGCGAGCCGCTGGGCGCCCTGATCGCCCGCGTCGAACGCGCCCAGCAGGAAGAGCTGGCGCGCCTGAAGGACGGCTGGAGCGAGCGCGCCGACGCCATGGAAGCCTGGATCGCGGCGCAGCGCGAACGCCATCCGAAAGCCTTCAACGGCAACAAGATGCGGCCGGATTCGCTGCTCAAATGGTTTGTTTCACTGCGCAGTTGGGCACTGGACCCGGTGCGCCACTTGCCCGACATGCCCGACACCGCCTGGAAGCGTCTCACGCCAGAAGGTATCGAAGACGCCTTCAGCAAGGACTACCATGCCGACGTGCCGGACCACTTCGCGCACACCCGCGCGCTGCAGGAAGCGCTGGCCGGCATCGATCCGCTGGCGCATGCGCTGCTGCGCCACGCCGCCGCCCAGATCGCCGAACGCATGGCGGAACTCAAGCAGCGCAACCGCCAGTTCGGCTTTGCCGACATGCTGGTGCGCCTGAAGGATGCGCTCGAAGGCGACAACGGCGAAGCGCTGCGGCGCCGCATCCTGGAGCAGTTCCCGGTGGCGATGGTCGACGAATTCCAGGACACCTCGCCCGACCAGTACCGCATCTTCGATTTGCTGTACCGCGTGATCGAGAACGATCCGGAACGCGGCCTGTTCCTGATCGGCGATCCGAAGCAGTCGATCTACGGCTTCCGCGGCGCCGATATCCACAGTTATCTGTCGGCGCGCCGTGCCACTAGCGGGCGCCATTACCAGCTCGGCACCAACTACCGCTCGACGAAACAGCTGGTACAGGCTGTCAACCGCCTGTTCGAGTATGCCGAGGGCGGCTACGCGGCCGGCGCTTTCCGTTTCCGCAAGGACGAGGACAACCCGCTGCCTTTCGAATCGGTGGATGCGGCGGGGCGCAGGCAGGAACTGGTTGGCGTCGACGGTCCCTACCAGGCGCTGGCCGTGGCCGCGACCGAGCGCGACGACCTGCGCGCGGAAGACTACCGCGAGTTCTTCGCCCACCACTGCGCCGAGCACATCGTCACGCTGCTGAACGATGCGCACGTCGGGTTCGAGGACGAGGACGGGCACTTCAAGCGCCTGATGCCGGCCGATATCGCGATCCTGGTGCGCGACCGCCGCGAAGCCTCGGCGATCCGGCGCGCGCTGGTGCAGAGGAAGGTGGCGAGCGTCTACCTGTCGGACCAGGATTCGGTGGTCGAGAGCGAGGAAGCACTGGACGTGCTGCGCTGGCTGCAGGCGGTGGCCAATCCGCTGGATGGGGCGCTGGCGCGCGCCGCCTTCGCCACCGCCACCTGCGCGCTGCCGCTGGCGGAACTGGCGCGCCTGGCCAGCGACGAGCAGGAATGGGAAAACCGCGTCGAGCAATTGAAAGCCCTGCACCAGACCTGGCAGCGCCAGGGCGTGCTGGCCATGCTGCGCCGCTTCATCCACGAACTGGGCTTGCCGGCCACGCTGCTGGCCTCGGCGGGCGGCGAGCGCCGGCTCACCAACCTGCTGCACCTGGCCGAGCTGCTGCAGGAAGCCAGCCGCGAACTCGATGGCGAGCAGGCGCTGATCCGCTGGTTCGCCGAGCAGATCGAAGGCATGGGCGAAGGTGGCGACGAACGCGTGCTGCGCCTGGAAAGCGACGCCGAGCTGGTGAAGGTCGTCACCGTGCACAAGTCGAAGGGCCTGGAATACCCGCTGGTCTACCTGCCGTTCGCGGTCACCGCGAGGAAGACCGACCGCCGCAACCGCGCCTTTTTCGAGTACGTGGTCGAGGGCGAGCGCCGCATCGACCTGGCGCTCAGCGACGCAGCCCTGGAGGCGGTCGACCGCGCGCGCCTGGAAGAAGACCTGCGCCTGCTCTACGTGGCGCTGACGCGCGCGCGCCACTTCCTGTGGCTGGGCGTGGCGGCGGTCGCAAGCGGCAGGAAGGGCGAGAACCGCCTGCACGAATCGGCGCTCGGCTACCTCCTGAGCGGCGGCGAGAAGGTCGAAGCCGCCGCCATGCGCGAGCGCTGGGAACGGCTGCGCGGCGGCGTCGAAGGCATCGAACTGCACACGCTGGACGCGCCCGAGGGCTGCACCCAGCTGCGCCGCGCCGACGTGCGCCCCGAACTGGTCGAGGCGCCCAGCTTCGCCGGCCGTTTCGAGCGCAACTGGGCGGTCGGCTCCTTCACCTCGCTGACGCGCCACACGGTGGCCCCGCCCACGCGCGCCCAGGAAGAGAACCTGATGGAAGAAGCGGAGCCGGGCACGGTCGAGGCGCCGCGTACCGAGGACGCGCCCTGGCACCGCTTCCCGCGCGGCGCCACGCCCGGCAACTTCCTGCACGAGCAGCTGGAATGGATGGCCCAGGAAGGCTTCGAACGGATCGACGATCCGATGTTCCTGGAGCGCCTGGCGCAACGCATCGAGCGCACCTCGTTTGCGAACCGCAAGGAGGATGCCCAGGCCTGGCTGCGCATGGTCGCCGCCACGCGCCTGCCGCCGGTGGGCGTGGCCCTGTCCGGCCTGGCGCTGGAAGGCCAGGTGCTGGCCGAGATGGAATTCTGGTTCCCGAGCCGCCAGCTGGACGTCGGCGGCCTGGACCGCCTGTGCCGCCGGCGCCTGCTGGGCGGCACGCCGCGGCCGACCCTGCCCGAGCGCCAGCTGCACGGCATGCTCAAGGGCTTCACCGACCTGGTGTTCGAGTTCGAGGGCCGCTACTGGGTGCTGGACTACAAATCGAATGCGCTGGGGCCGGGCGACGCCGCTTATACGAAGGCGGCGATGGCCGCCGGCATGGCCGAGCACCGCTACGACATCCAGGGTGCGATCTACATGCTGGCCGTGCACCGCCTGCTGCGGGCGCGCCTGGGGGAGGAATACGATCTGGAGCAGCACCTGGGCGGGGCCGTGTTCCTGTTCCTGCGCGGGATCGCCAATCCCGCCACGCACGGCTGCTACCTGCTGGAGCCTGACCTCGAACTCCTGGAAGGGCTGGACCGCCTGCTGGGCGATGGAATGAACCGATGAGTACCATGAACGTGATTGAGGCGCATGGCGCCTTCTGGCATGAGGTCGAACGCCTGACCGAGGCCGGCGAACTGCGCCGCCTGTCCGGCGCCTTTGCGCGCTTCGTCGCCACGCTGGGCGCCGATTCGACGCCGCTGCCGCTGCCCGTGCTGCTGGCGGCGCTGGTGCTGTCCGAACTCGAGGGGCGCGGCCACAGCTGCCTGCTGCTGTCCGACCTGGCCGAGGATCCGGCCGCGCTGCTGGGCTGGGCGGATGAGGACTGGAAGGCGCTGGCCAAGTCGGCCAAGCCGCTGCCGAAGCAGGTGAAGGGCTGGATCGCCCAACTGTCGGCCTGCGAGCCGGTGTGGCAGGTCGGCAGCCTGGATTACGGCCAGCCGCTGGTGCTCGACGATTCCCGTCTCTACTTGCGCCGCTACTGGCGCGACGAGACCCTGGTCGCCTCCAGCATCCGCGAACGCGCGCTCGACTGGCACCCGGTCGATACCGCGCTGGCGCGCACCTGGCTCGACGTGCTGTTCGTCTCGCCGCGCGCGCCCAGCGAGGACCAGCGCCCGGACTGGCAGAAGCTGGCCTGCGCGATCGCGCTGCGCGGCGCCGTCGCCATCATCACCGGCGGCCCCGGCACCGGTAAAACCTACACGGTTGCGCGCCTGCTGGCGCTGCTGTTCGCGACCGCGCCGGACGCTGCGCGCCAGCGCGTGGCCCTGGCCGCACCGACCGGCAAGGCCGCCGCGCGCCTGAAGCAGTCGATCGACAAGGCGCTGGGCGAACTGGCCGAGCGCGTCGGCGAGGCGCTGCCGCTGCGTGAACTGACCACGCGCATGGGCGCGGCGCGCACGCTGCACTCGCTCTTGGGCGCGCGCCCGGACAGCCGCGCCTTTGCGCACAACAAGGGCAATCCGCTCGACGTCGACGTGCTGATCGTCGACGAAGCCTCGATGGTGCACCTGGAGATGATGGCCGCGCTGCTGGACGCCCTGCCGCCGGGTGCGACCCTGATCCTGTTGGGCGACAAGGACCAGCTGGCGTCGGTGGAGGCGGGCGCCGTGCTCGGGGACCTGTGCCACGACGCCCAGGCCGGCAACTACGACGGCGAGACGCTGGAATACGTACGCGCTGCCAGTGGCGAGACCATCCCCACGCAATACGTCGGCGACGGCGGCGCGCTGGCCCAGCAGACCGTCATGCTGCGCCACAGCCGGCGCTTCGGCGGCCCGATCGGGCAACTCGCGCTGGCCGTCAACCGCGGCGACGTCGACGCCGCCATGGACGTATTGCGCGCCGGCGGCCCGGTGCGCTGGGTCGAGCACGCGCAGCAGCACCATGCGATCGCGCTGGCCGTCGACGGCTACCGCCCCTACCTGGAACTGCTGCGCGAGTGGCAATCCGGGCCGCGCGAGCCGAGCCTGCACGAAGACTGGGTGCGCGCGGTGCTGCAGCGCTTCGAAGCCTTCCGCATCCTGTGCGCGGTGCGCGAGGGCGAGTGGGGCGTCGAGGGCCTGAACACGGCGATCGAGCAGAAGCTGGACAATGCCGGCCTGCTGCGCCGCGGCGGCGACTGGTACCTCGGCCGCCCCGTCATGGTCACCCGCAACGACTACGGCACCGGCACCTTCAACGGCGACATCGGCCTGACGCTGGAAGACCCGGCCCGTCCCGGCTCGCTGCGCGTCTGGTTCCTGGAGGGCGACAAGGTCAGGAGCGTGCTGGCCACGCGCCTGCGCCACGTCGAGACCGCGTATGCGATGACGGTGCATAAATCGCAGGGTTCGGAATTCGCGCACACCGTGCTGGCGCTGCCAAAGGAGGGCGGGGCGGTGCTGGCGCGCGAGCTGGTCTACACCGGCATCACGCGCGCCAGCCAGCAGTTCACGCTGCTGACGCCGGGCGCCGCGGTCCTGGGCGAGGCGATCCTGCGGAAAACGCACCGCGCCAGCGGCCTGCGCGGCATGCTGAGCGCCTGATAAAGCCTCCAGGGCGTTGTTGCAGCGTCTCGCCGTACTGGCGTACTGTCTTCGACGCTGCGTCGGCGGTCGCATCCCTAGCCCAGGGTGCTTTCTCAGGCGCTCAGGTACTCAGGCGCTTAGAAATAGATGGTGGCGGTCACGCGGTCGCTGTAATCCCCCGGCGGCGGCGTGGTCTGCGCCGGCACCAGGCAGTGGACCGGTACCCGCTGTGCCGCCCCGGTGCCGGTGCCGCTGTACGTCGTGGTGCCGTCGCTGCCGTCGCCCCAGGCCGGGCCGTCCTGGCTGGCCGACAGCACGTAGCCGAGCGTGGCGCCATTGCTCCCATTCTTCATCCTGCGCGCGGCGGGGGTGCCGCCCGCACTGCCGCTGTTCAGCGCGATCTGGTAGCTGCTGCCGGCGGTGCACTTGACCGACAGGCCGCCGGTGGCGCGCACGGCCCCGGCCAGGATACCGCGGCTGCCGAAGGCGACCGGGTCGGCGGTGATCAGGCAATCGTTGACCACCTTGGCCGTCACGGTAAAGGAAAAGGGCACGATGTTGCCCGAAGTCAGGCAGGAAACGGCAAGCAGGGTGCTCGAGTTCCAGGCCAGCGTGCCGGCGCCGGCGAAGTTCGCGGAATAGGCGAGGGCGCCGCTCGCGAAGGCCAGGTCGGCGGCCGCGATGCGGGCGTACACCGGCGTGGACACGGTGCCCGAGCCGACCGCCAGCAGGCTGGCGAAGCCGGGGTTGATGGAGCCGGTGGTGATGTCGGTGCCCCAGACGCTGGCCGTGTCGTAGGTCTGCGCGCGGAACAGGTTGAAGCGCAGGCGGCGCGCGCCGTTCATCAGGACGCGCGACTGGATGTCGGCCGCGCCCGGGCCGGGGCCGAGCATGGCGCAGGTGGTGATGGCCGGCAGCAGCAGAATGTTGCCCTGCAGGGGCACGGCGGTGCAGCTGACGTTGAGCGTGCCGGTGGCGTAGTAGTCGCGTCCGGCGACGGGACTGACGTCGCCGAACGCGATATCGCTCATGGTGGCGCTGCAGCTGTCGGCTTGCGCAAGCGGGGCGAACGCCATCAGCAGCATGGCCAGGCCGGCCTGCAGCAAATTCTTGAACACCCGGAGTGTGGTTGGTATTTCCATGTGGATACAAATCGCTATCCGATAGTTTTGCCCCAAATGTTGTTTTCGTCCAGTCGATAAATACTTGACGGGCAGGCTGATCCGGCGGCGTCGAGCCTGCGGCAGCGCAACATGGTTTGCTTTCCTTGTGGCAACAATGATAAAGTTGCTGCTTGGAAAAATATCGCCGTGTGCGGGAGGTCCCATGTTGATCGCCGTCGGATTCATCACCGTGCTGCTGGCCGTGTTCGGCGGCTTCGTGCTGCAGGATGGCCACCTGGCGGCGCTGTTCCAGCCGTATGAAGTCCTGATGATCTGCGGCGGGGCGCTGGGCGCCTTCGTCATCGCCAACGACCGCAAGGCGATCGGCATGACCTGGCACAGCCTGCCGATGCTGCTGCGCGGCTCGCGCTATACCCGCGCGCTGTACATGGCCCTGATGGCGCTGATGTACGACATCCTGACCAAGGTGCGCAAGGAAGGCCTGATGTCGCTCGAACGCGACATCGACGCGCCCTGGGACAGCGCGCTGTTCTCGCGCCACCGCCTGGTCCTGATGGACGAGCACCTGCTCGAATTCATCACCGACTACCTGCGACTGATGGTCTCGGGCACGATGGACAGTTTCCAGGTCGAGAACCTGATGGACAACGAGATCGCGACCTACCAGGAAGACGCGGAGATTCCGGTCGACGCCCTGCACAAGCTGGCCGACGGCATGCCGGCCTTCGGCATCGTCGCCGCGGTGATGGGCGTGGTGCATACGATGGGCTCGGTGGGGCGGCCGCCGGCCGAGCTGGGCGGGCTGATCGCGGCGGCGCTGGTCGGCACCTTCCTCGGCATCCTGCTGTCCTACGGGCTGGTGGCGCCGCTGGCCGGGCTGCTGCACCGGCGCCACCAGGAAGTGGTCAAGGCGCTGCAATGCGTGAAGGTGACGCTGCTGGCCAGCATGAGCGGCTATGCGCCGGCGATTGCCGTCGAATTCGGGCGCAAGGTCATTTCCGCCACCGAGCGCCCCAGCTTTGCGGAACTGGAAGGGCACGTGCGCCAGTTGAAGTCGCGTTAGCAACAAGTGGCGACTTTTCCTTCAATATAAGCCGGCAACCTGGGTCGGCCGGACATTTAGGGCGGTTGATCGGGTTCAGGCCTCGGCGTAAGCCGCCTCGATCTCCTCGCGCCGCGGCGCGGCCGCGATGTGCACGATGAGCGTGCGGCCCAGCGCCAGGGCCGGGTGGGCCGCACGGTGCTTCGCGAACCAGAACGCTTCCTCGAGATCCTCGTCCTCGTGCGAGGTCGTGACCACCAACCGGTCTTCCGGGATGTCTTCGTAGTCGAAGGCTTCCTGGCTGGCGTCGTCCACCGCCTCGGCCCAGGCTTCGGCATCCTTGCCCCAGGCCAGCATCACGCGGCAGCCAGCCTCCGCCAGCCAGCGGCTGGCGTCCCACTGCCACATCTGCGAGACCTCGTCGTCGGCGACGACGATGGCCAGGAAGGGCGTCTTGTCTTTCATCACCGGCAGCTCGCCGTCGGGCGGGAGGTGCAGGTAGGCGCTGGTCTTTTGCATGGGCTTGTCGTGTGAGGATCGAAAGGGCGGCAGCTTACCACGCCGTCCGCTGCTGTGAAAATCGGTGAATTTTCCTGCCGGGTTCGCATGTTATGCTGGGGAAATAATAACTAATTGAAAGGGAACCCGATGAACACTACCGTCCAGACCGACATGGTGTATTGCCGCGCCTGCGGCAAGCAGATGCACTTCAGCGCCTTCGCCTGCCCGGGCTGCGGCGCGCCGCAACGCGCTCAAACGATGAGCCTGTCGAACAAGCGCATGCTGCCGGCGGTCCTGCTGTGCTTCTTCCTCGGCTGCTTCGGCGTGCACCGCTTTTATGTAGGCAAGATCGGTACCGGGATCCTGCAGCTGTTCACCTTCGGCGGCCTGGGCATCTGGGCGCTGATCGACCTGATCGTGATCGTGGTCGGCTCCTTCCGCGATGCCGACGGCCATGTGATCGACCAGTGGACTTGAGACGAGACCGGTAGATGCAAAAAAGCCGGAACGGTCGCCCGTTCCGGCTTATCTATCCCTATGGACCGCGGCGTATCAGCGATGCTTGCGATGGCGCGACACGGCGACGTGCTTGACGCGGCCGCGGCCGGCCGATGCCTTCACACGCGCACCGCCGGCGCTGGCCTTGATGCGCGGGCCGCCGCTGCTCGCCTTGATGCGGGCGCCGCTGCTGGCCTTGATGCGCGGACCGCCGACGGCGGCGCGCACGCGCGGGGCACGTACGATGCTGGTCGAGACCGGCTCATTGTCGTTCAGCACGTGGCGGCGGATGTTCAGCGCGTCCAGGATGCGCACCGACGAGGCGCCGGCATTCAGCAGCACCATGGTCGCGTTCTTGCCGGCGGCTTTCACGCGCATGATCAGGCAGCGGCCGGCTTCCTGGGTGTAGCCGGTCTTCGACAGGCCGATGTCCCAGCCCTTGGCGCCGACCAGGCGGTTGGTGTTGTGGTATTCGACGTCGCGGCCCTTGATGTTGATCATGCGCTCGGACGAGGTCGTGATGCGGGTGATTTCCGCGTAGTTCGAGGCGGCGGTCGCCATCTTGACCAGGTCGGCCGCGGTCGACTGGTTGTGCGGCGACAGGCCGGTCGGCTCTTCGATCACGGTCTGGGTCATGCCCAGCGCGGCGATCTTGCGCTTGACGGCGGCGCGGAAAGCCTCGGTGCCGCCCGGGTAGGTGCGGCCGAGGGCGGCGGCGGCGCGGTTGTCCGAGGACATCAGGGCCAGCTGCAGCACGTCACGGCGCGGGATGGTGGCGCCGACCGGCACGCGCGAGCTGCTGTGCTTGAGCACGTCGACGTCGCGCTGCTCGATCTCGATCGGCTCGTTCATGTCCTGGTGGGCATCGAGCACGACCATGGCGGTCATCAGCTTGGTCAGGGAAGCGATCGGTGCCACGGTGGAGGCGTTCTTTTCGAACAGCACCTTGCCGGTATCGTCTTCCACCACCAGCACCGATTGCGATCCGAACGGCACGGCGAAGGCCGCCGCGCTGGAAATCGTCATCAGTACGGCGGCAAGGAATTTTTTGATCATGGATGGGTATTTGGGTACGGGTTAATGGTCGGGCGCCGATTGGCGGCGGAGCATCAAAGCGTTGAATTCGCGTGGATGTCGACAGGTCGCGTCAAGCTACCTGGACACTTTTCCATTGCTCGATTATCTGATGATTGACATTTGCCAAGGTCTATCGAAGAAAATCAAAACCAACGGCAAGATTCTACAAGAAAAAAGGCCTCGCGTTGTCGCAAGGCCTTATTTGTGCAGGGAAATTTACAAACGGGATTACGGTTGAGTAGCAGAAATACAGCTCAGCAATAACGATTCGATGTTAATCCTGTATGCATATACAGCGTTTATTTCAAATCCTGCATCGTGTGCTTATTGGCGGATTTGGAACAAGATTTTCAGAACCGTTTATTTCGTCTGGTAGATCTTGTCGAATTCACCGCCATCATCGAAATGGCGTTTCTGCGCCGCGCGCCAGCCGCCGAACACATCGTCGACGGTGAACAGCTGGATCGGACGATAATTGCTTGCAAACTGTTTCATCACTTTTTCGTTACGCACACGCATGTAGTGCTTGGCGCCGATCGCCTGGCCGGCGTCCGAATACAGGAAGTTCAGGTAGGCGGTGGCCGGCTTACGCACGTTCTTGCGGTCCACGACCTTGTCGACCACGGACACCGGCGATTCGGCCAGCACCGAAATCGACGGATACACGACTTCGAAGTCATTGCCGAATTCGGCGCGCACCAGGTTCACCTCGTTCTCGAAGGTGACCAGGGCGTCGCCGATCTGGCGCTGGGTGAAGGTGGTGGTGGCCGCGCGGCCGCCGCCATCCAGCACCGGCACGTTCTTGAAGATGCGCGTCACCAGGTCGCGCGCCTGGGCCTCGTTGCCGCCCTTCTTGATGACCGAGCCCCAGGCCGCCAGGTAGGTGTAGCGGCCGTTGCCGGCGGTCTTCGGGTTCGGGATCACGACCTGCACGCCCGGCTTGGCCAGGTCGGCCCAGTCGCGGATCTGTTTCGGGTTGCCCTTGCGTACCAGGAACACCATGGTCGAGTAATACGGGGCGGCATTGTTCGGGAATTTTTTCGCCCAGTCCTTGGCGACCAGGCCACGGTCGGCCAGCATGTCGATGTCATTGGCCTGGTTCATGGTCACGACCGAGGCTTCCAGGCCGTCGGCCACCGCGCGCGCCTGCTTGCTCGAGCCGCCGTGCGATTGCTTGATGGTGATGTCCTGGCCGGTGGTCTTTTTCCATTCGGCGGCAAAGGCCGGGTTCACGTCCTTGTACAGTTCGCGTGCCACGTCGTAGGACACGTTCAGCAGTTCGGCGTCGGCCGCCTGGGCCGTGAAGGGGACGAGGGCGCCGCCGAGTGCGAGCGCCAGCACGGCGCGCCGCAACGAAGAGAAAGCTTCAAAGGTCATGTTCTTTTTCCTGTACATACCATGGGATAAGGAGGCATCATCCGTTATGGCATGGCAAAACTGAAGTACATTTTTATCATATGCTTAGACGTTCGATAGGTGATGAATATCTCTTCCGGCCGCGTTCCGTGAGCGCGCACAGCACGCTTACCGGCTTTGGGTTATAGTCCGGCCTGCTGCCGCAAGCAGGGTTCCGGCAGTGCTTGACCAGATTGTTTTTGACGTCAGAAGTCCATGGGTATTCAGATTCGGGGTATAGACATTCGCCAGGCAACACCAGAGGACGCAACGGCAGCATGCCGCCTGTTGCGCCAGTCGATCGAGCAGGGTTGCGTCGCCGACCATGGCGGGCGGCCGGAGGTGCTGCAGGCCTGGCTCGGCAACAAGACCATACAGAATGTGTCGGCCTGGTTTTCGTCGTCCAGTAACTATGCCGTGGTCGCCGAGCGCGACGGCGCGCTGGCCGGCATGGCGCTGCTGACCCCGGCCGGCAAGCTGGCCCTGTGCTATGTCCAGCCCGACATGCTGCGCGAAGGCATCGGCCGCGCGCTGCTGGCCGCCGTCGAGGCCCAGGCGCGCGCCTGGAGCATCAGCAAGCTGCACATGCACAGCCCGGCATCGGCGAGTGCCTTTTTCGAACGCCAGGGTTATGTCAACGCCGGCAAGGACAAGGCTTGCTTCGGCCTGGAATGCGATTTCCTGTGGAAGCAGCTGGATGCGGTGGAGCCGCCAGCGTGCAAGCGCTTCTGCAATTGCGCAAATTAAACACTTTTCTTGTTGCGCGAAACATTTCGTAACGCGTGCTCGCCTTCAATCCTGTTGTGCATTGCGATATAGTAAGCGGATTGAAATGATGAGTTTCCCATGGCTTCCCGCAGAGATTTTCTTCACAAAGGATTGCGCCTGACCGCCGCCGGCCTCGTGGCCGTGCCGCTGCTCGACGCGCAAGCACGCCAGGGCGCCCAGGAGGCGTCCGGCGCCGAACCCCCGCCCGATTTGTTCGATGCCCAGGTGGTCGACCTCGACTTCTGGGTCAAGCCGCGCACCCTGTCCGTGGTCCGGCCCCAGAGCGGCGAACGCTCGCGCGTGCTGTACTGGAAGGACGGCCAGGTCATCGACTCGGCCTACCAGGAACTGTGCCACATCCTGCGCGACGTCAACGGCAAGGCCTCGATGGCGATCGACCCCAAGCTGCTCGAGACCCTGTGGGCCTCCCAGGCCTTTGTCGCGCGCTACGGCCTCGACCATCCGCTCGAGATCCTGTCCGGCTACCGCACCCCGGCATCCAACGCCCACCTGCGCGAGCAGGGCATCCCCGCCGCGCGCCAGTCGCTGCACATGTCGGGCAAGGCGGCCGACGTGCGCATCGCCGGGCTGAACGAGGAAGTGCTCGGCGGCCTGGTGCGCAGCTTCCGCCAGGGCGGCGTCGGCTTCTACTACCGCTCCGGCCCGAAAGGCGGCTGGATCCACGCCGACACCGGCCTGCAGCGGACCTGGAAGGGCTGACCGTCGGAGGATTGTTCCTGAACGGATAGGCGGCGCACGTCCGCCTGCGTTTTTGCTATCTTGATGTCGACGGCTCCTGCCATCCCGGGGGCATCGTCTCAACCCGTCCAATTGGAGGACCCGATGGCAAGCGTAAACGCACCCACCATGGAACGCCGGCACCTGCCCGAGCGGCGCGCGTCGGCACGCGAAGGCGCGTCGGCGATGTCGGCAGTCGACTACATCGCGATGGCGCTGCTGATCATCGGCGGCTTGAACTGGGCCATGGTCGGCCTGTTCGACGTCGACGTGGTCGCCACCCTGTTCGGCGCCGGCAGCCCGGCCAGCCGCCTGATCTACGTGCTGGTCGGCATCTCGGCCCTGTACTCGATCTGGACCGCGGCGAAGATGGGACGACACCGGCATTGATGCGGATCGGCCTGATCTCGGACACCCACGGCCTGCTGCGCCCCGAGGCGCTCGACTTCCTGGCCGGCTGCGACCATATCGTCCATGGCGGCGATATCGGCGGGCCGGACATCCTCGAGCGCCTTGGCGCGCTCGCGCCCTTGACGGTGGTGCGCGGCAACAACGACACCGCGCCATGGACCCGCTCGATCCCGGAAACGGCGGCGGTCGAGCTGGGCGGGATCAAGCTGTACGTCATCCACGACCTCAAGACCCTGGATCTCGATCCGGCGGCGGCCGGCGTGCGCGTGCTCGTGTCCGGCCATTCGCACCGCCCGGCCTGCAGCGAGCGCGGCGGCGTGCTGTACGTGAACCCGGGCAGCGCCGGCAAGCGGCGCTTCAGCTTGCCGATCGCGGCCGGCGAACTGCTGGTCCAGGACGGGCAGGTTGCGGTGAACCTGGTCACGCTGGTGCCGCAATGAAGGGCGCCATCTCCACGCCAGGGCCGAAATCGCTTAGCATACGCGCCGTCTTCCCTTTTTGATTGCCGCCATGAGCCAAGATTCCAGCCTCGACAACGCCGACCGTCCTCGCTTCCGTCCCGTCCCCTGGATGCCGCTGGAGTCGCCGCAGGACGTGGAACTCTGGATCGCCGAGCACAACCAGACGATGCTGGAGCTGATCAAGCCGCAGGAAACCGGCGTCGGCGTGCGCTTCCGCCTGGCGGTCGGCGGCGACATCTACATGCAGACCACGGCCGATGCCGTCATCCTCGACGTCGATCCGGACGCGGGCTGGGTCGCGCCGCTGATCATGGCCGCCACCGGGGCCGAACAGCCGACCGGCCAGATCTGGGTGCTGCCGGACGACAAGCTGGTGCAGTTGCTGCTGGGCCTGTCTACCCTGGTCGAGAGCTCGCTGATCGTCACCGGCCACAATTTCGGGAAACACGGCCGCCGCATCTACTAAACAACTTAGTTATAAGCAAGTTTTTCTTCCAGCCTGGCGGCATTTCCGCTATAAAAGAAACTCCCCCAGCCAAAGGAGTGCCGCCAGCATGCGCACCGGTTTCGCGAACCCGACGCGGCCCCGCCGCTTCCTGCTTGCCATCGCCCTGGGCACCTGCCTGCTGCCCGCCCTGGCGCCAGCCGCCGCCGGCGCCGACCTGCTGGACACCGTCAAGGCCCGCGGCGTGTTGCGCATCGGCCTGGAAGGCACTTATCCGCCGTTCAACTTCAAAGACCCGAAGACCGGGCAACTGACCGGTTACGACGTCGACGTCGCCCGCCTGGTCTGCAGCCGGCTCGGCGTGAAGCCGGAATTCGTGAGCACCGAGTGGGCCGCGATCCTGGCCGGCCTCGGCGCCGGCAAGTACGACGTCATCATCAGCCAGGTCGGCATCACGGCCAGGCGCCAGCAAGCCTTCGATTTTTCACAGCCTTACACTTATTCCTCGCCCCAGCTGATCGTGCGCAGGAACGAGACGGCCGCGCTTACCCGCCTGGAAGACCTGAAGGGCAAGAAGCTGGGCGTGGGGCAGGGCAGCGTGTTCGAGCAGCAGGCCAAGGCCGTGCCCGGCATCGAGGTCAGGAGCTACCCGGCGGCGCCGGAAAACCTGCAGGACCTGGCTTTCGGGCGCGTCGACGCGGCCTTGAACGACAGCCTGATGGTGGCTTACCTGTTGAAGAATTCGCAGCTGCCGATCCGTGCCGGCGCCCGCGTCGGCGCGGTCGAGCGCATGGGCGTCGCCTTCCGCAAGGGCAATCCGAAATTCCAGGCCGCGGTCGACGCGGCGCTGGCCGCGGCGCACGCCGACGGCAGCCTGCAGCGGATCTCGATCAAGTGGTTCGGCGTCGACGCCTCGCGCGCGCCCTGAACCCATGCCGGCCGCGCTGCAGGATCTGCTGAACTTGCTGCGCGAAGCCGCGCCCCGCATGCTCGAGGGCGCCGGCTATACGCTGCTGTTCGCCGTTGCCGCCATGCTGGGCGGGCTGTTGCTGGGTTTCCCCACGGCCGTGATGCGGGTCGCGCCCTGGGCGCCGCTGCGCTGGCCGGCCGCGCTCTACGTCAGCGCCTTCCGCGGCACCCCGCTGCTGGTGCAATTGTTCGTCATCTATTATGGCTTGCCCAGCATCGGCATCGAATTCACGCCGGTCACGGCCGGCATCCTGGCGCTGTCATTGAATGCCGGGGCCTACCTGTCGGAGAGCCTGCGCGGCGCCATCCTCGGCGTGCCGGAAGGTCAGTGGCGCGCCGGCTTCAGCCTGGGCCTGTCGTGGCCGCAGGCGCTCGGTTACGTAATCCTGCCGCAGGGCGTGCGCATGGCCGTGCCGGCAATGAGCAATACCCTCATCAGCCTGATCAAGGACACCTCGCTGGTCTCGGTGATCACGATGACCGAACTCATGCTGACGACGAAGGAATTGATCGCGGTGAGCTTCCGGCCCTTGCCGCTCTACCTTGCCGCGGCCTGCATCTACTGGGTGCTGAGTTTGCTGTTCGAGGCGCTGCAGCGGCGCGCGGAGCGGTATTTCAACCGGGTACAAGGCAAGACATGAAAAAAACCGGCGTGAACGCCGGTTTTTTATTGCTTCCTGCATCTTACATGTTCGGGTAGTTCGGCCCGCCGCCACCCTCCGGCGTCACCCAGACGATGTTCTGGGTCGGGTCCTTGATGTCGCAGGTCTTGCAGTGCACGCAGTTCTGGGCGTTGATCTGCAGGCGGTCGCGGCCTTCATCCGTCTTCACGTACTCGTACACGCCGGCCGGGCAGTAGCGCGATTCCGGACCCGCGTACTTGGCCAGGTTCACCTCGACCGGCACGTTCGGGTTCTTCAGCGTCAAGTGCACCGGCTGGTCTTCCGCGTGGTTGGTGTTCGAAATGAACACCGAGGACAGGCGGTCGAAGGTCAGCTTGCCGTCCGGCTTCGGATACACGATCGGCGTGAAGTCGGAAGCCGGGCGCAGGCATTCGTGGTCGGCATGCTTGTGGTGCAGGGTCCACGGGGCCTTGCCCTTGAACAGGATCTGGTCGATGCCGGTCATGATGGTGCCGACATACAGCCCCTTGCTCATCCACGGCTTGAAGTTGCGCGCGACGTGCAGTTCCTCGTGCAGCCAGGATTGCTCGAAGGCGGCCGGGTAGCTGGCCAGTTCGTCGTGCTGGCGCTCTTCGCCCAGGGCGGCGAAGGCGGCGTCGGCGGCCAGCATGCCGGTCTTGATCGCGCCGTGGCTGCCCTTGATGCGGCTGGTGTTCAGGAAGCCGGCGTCGCAGCCGATCAGCGCGCCGCCCGGGAACACGGTCTTCGGCAGCGATTGCAGGCCGCCCGCGGTGATCGCGCGCGCGCCGTAGGAGATGCGCTTGCCGCCTTCGAAGAAGCCGCGGATCGCCGGGTGGGTTTTATAGCGCTGGAACTCCTCGTACGGCGACAGGTAGGGGTTCTGGTAGGCCAGGCCGACCACGAAGCCGACCGCGACCTGGTTGTTTTCCAGGTGGTAGAGGAAGGAGCCGCCATAGGTGCTGTTGTCCAGCGGCCAGCCGGCGGTGTGCACCACCAGGCCGGGCTGGTGCTTGGCCGGGTCGATTTCCCACAGTTCCTTGATGCCGATACCGTAGGTCTGCGGATCTTTACCCTTGTTCAGGTCGTATTTGGCGATCAGCTGCTTGCCCAGGTGGCCGCGCGAGCCTTCCGCAAAGAAGGTGTACTTGGCGTGCAACTCCATACCCAGCTGGAAGGCGTCGGTCGGTTCGCCGTGGCGGTTCACGCCCATGTTGCCGGTGGCAACACCCTTGACCGAGCCGTCGTCGTTGTACAGGATCTCGGCCGCCGGGAAGCCCGGGAAGATCTCGACGCCCAGGCTTTCCGCCTGCTGGCCCAGCCAGCGCACGACGTTGGCCAGCGAGATCACGTAGTTGCCGTGGTTGGTCAGCGCCTTCGGCACCATGAACGACGGGGTGGCATAGGACTTGGTCTCGGTCAGGAACAGCACGCGGTCCTCGGTGACCGGGGTGTTCAGCGGCGCGCCGAGTTCCTTCCAGTTCGGGAACAACTCGTTAAGCGCGCGCGGGTCCATCACGGCGCCCGAGAGGATGTGGGCACCCAGCTCACCGCCTTTTTCCAGGACGCAGACCGACACCTCGCGGCCTTTCTCGGCCGCCAGCTGCTTCAGGCGGATGCCTGCCGCCAGGCCGGCCGGGCCGCCGCCGACGATCACCACGTCGTATTCCATCGCTTCGCGCGGGCCGTATTGTTCGAGGATGTTGTTGGGCTGAGTCATTGTGTTTATAGTGTTAAAAAATTTTAAGCACGAGTGTGCACTTTTTTGCTCTCGATTGCAACGCCGAGCGCCATTGTAGGGCATGTATTAGACTCGGCAATCTAAACCGCGTGAAATAGGCGAACTGTGTAATCATTATGTCTTCGCAACAGAATATCGTTCGGCTGGCCGGGTCGACAGGAGCGCAACGTGGGCATTGAAGTCAATTTCGAAGGGAAGATCGCCATGGTGACGGGCGCCTCCAGCGGGCTGGGCGCGCGTTTCGCCAAGGCGCTGGCCGGTGCGGGTGCACAGGTGGTGCTGGCCTCGCGCCGGCTGGAGCGCCTGAAGGAGCTGCGCGCCGAAATCGAGGCCGACGGCGGCGCGGCCCACGTGGTGTCGCTCGACGTGACCGACCTGGCCAGCATCAAGTCCGCCATCGCGCACGCCGAGACCGAGGCCGGCCCGATCGACATCCTGGTCAACAATTCCGGGGTCTCGACCACCCAGCGCCTGCTCGACGTGACCGAGGAGGACTACGGCTACATGATGGACACCAACCTGCGCGGCGCCTTCTTCATGGCCCAGCAGGCGGCCAGGCGCATGATCCAGCGCCACAAGGGCGACCCGAAAAAGCAGCACCGCATCGTCAACATCGCCTCGGTCGCGGGCCTGCGCGTGCTGCCGCAGATCGGCGTGTATTGCATGAGCAAGGCCGGCGTGGTGCAGATGACCAAGGCGATGGCGGTCGAGTGGGGCAAGTACGGCATCAACGTCAACGCCATCTGCCCGGGCTACATCGCCACCGAGATGAACGAGGATTACTTCGACACCGAGCAGGGCAAGCGGCTGATCGAAATGCTGCCGCGCCGCCGCACCGGCAAGCCGGAAGACCTGGACGGCCTGCTCCTGCTGCTGGCCGCCGAGGAAGCCCATTTCATCAATGGCGCCATCATCACCGCCGACGACGGCATGACGGCGCAATGAGGGGCCGATGAGCGCGCCCCTGCTGATGATCCACGGGCTGCTCGGCGCGCTGGATTATTTCGAACCCGCGCGCTACCTGGCCGCCAGCCGCATCCACACGCCGGACATGATCGGCTACGGCCGCCGCCGCAGCGAGGAAGACGGCATCGACCTGCCGGGCCAGGCGGCGGCGCTCGCGCGCCTGCTGCGCGAGGAGATCCGGGAGCCGAGCTGGCTGCTCGGCCACAGCGTCGGCGGCGCGGTGGCGCTGATGGTGGCGGACCTGGAACCGGCGCTGGTGCGTGGTTTGATCAGCGTGGAAGGCAATTTCACGCTGCGCGACGCCTTCTGGTGCGCGCGCATCGCCACCCTGGACGAGGAAACCTGGGCTGCCGAATATGGGGCCATGGAAGACGCCCCCGCCGCCTGGCTGGAAAAAAACGCCGTCGAAGCTTTCGATGAGCGCATCGGGTGGGCGAAAGACATCCTGAACAACCAGCCCTACACCACGGTGCAGCGCATGGCACGCTCGACCGTGCAGGAGACCGGCAAGCCCGAGTGGCTGGAGCTGGTACGGCGCGTGCTGGTGCGCGATACGCCCCTGTACCTGCTGGGCGGCGAACAGTCGGCGGCCGGCTGGGACGTGCCGGAATTCGTGCTGGCGGCGGCGCGCCAGGTCCTGGTGCAGCCGCGCGCGGGGCACATGATGATGCTGGAGGATCCGGCGGGTTTCTGCCGGATCGTCGAGGCGATCATCGAGGGTGATGCATAAGTTTTTTTAACGAAGCAAGGCAGCCGCAACAATGAGTGATAAGAAACAGGTCCACGTCATGCGCCAGGATATCCGCTGGGGCGACATGGATGCATTCGGGCACGTGAACAACACGGTGTATTTCCGCTACATGGAGACGGCGCGCATCGCCTTCCTGGAAGAGGTCGCCGGTCCCACCGACACCTCGAGCGAAGGGCCGGTGATCGTCACCGCCTACTGCACCTTCAGCAAGCAGCTGAAGTATCCGGGCCAGATCGAGGTGCGCACTTTCGTCGGCACCCCGGGCCGCTCCAGCATCGAAGTCACGCACGAGATCCGCCTGGTCGATGCGGACGGCAATGCCGGGGTCGTACATGCCGAGGGCGGCGCCAAGGTGGTGTGGGTGAATTATGCGGCGGAGAAGTCGGTGCCGCTGCCGGAAGGCTTGAAGGGGCTGTTACCGGCTGCTTGATTTGACGGCTCCGCTATCGCGTACCTGAGCGGAGCCGACACGTATCACCGCGCCACGCCGACCAGCTTGTGCACCAGCTCGGACGAGGTCGACGCCGAAAACTTCTTCATCAGCTTGGCCCGGTGCATCTCGACCGTGCGCGGGGACAGGTCGGTCTCGCGCGCGATCACCTTGCTGGTCTTGCCTTCGACCAGCAGGGCGGCGATCTCGCGCTCGCGCGGGGTCAGCTCGGCCGTGACCGGGCGCTTTTCGCTGACATCCTCGAAGGTCCAGACGCCGGCGCCGAGCGGCTTGCCGGGGTCGATCGCGCGGCCGCTCACGTGGCACCAGAACAGCTCGCCGTCGGCGCGGCGCATGATGCGCTCGTCCGAGTAGCGGCCCTTGGTGTTCATGATCGGGATGATGCGGTCGCCGGTGCGCAGGAACTCGTCCATGGTGGGGTAGAGCACCGCGAACGATTGGCCGTTCAATTGCGCGCAATCATAGCCGAACATGGCGGCGAGGGCATGGTTGCAGGACTGGATGACGCGGTCGACCGAGATGCACATGCCGACCGGCGCATGCTGGAAAATCATCTCGTAGTCAATCGCGTATGATGCGTTCTTATCAAGCTGCACGTCGGCTGTCTCCGGTCGGCTGTTGCCGGTATTTCTACGGTATTGTGCTTTGAGGGGGGCTATTCTATTCTGCGATTCTACTCTGCTGTACAGAAAGAGCTCTCGGCTTAACTATCAAAGGGACGGGTATGAATAAAGTTTATCCTGATGCGCGGTCCGCGCTCGAAGGCGTCGTGCAGGACGGCCAGACCATCGCCGTCGGCGGTTTCGGGCTGTGCGGGATTCCGGAAGCGCTGATCCTGGCGCTGCGCGATTCCGGCGTCAAGGACCTGACGGCCATCTCGAACAATGCCGGCGTCGACGACTTCGGCCTCGGCCAGCTGCTCACCACGCGCCAGATCAAGAAGATGATTTCGTCCTACGTCGGCGAGAACAAGGAATTCGCGCGCCAGTACCTGGCCGGCGAACTCGAGCTGGAATTCACGCCGCAGGGCACGCTGGCCGAGAAGCTGCGCGCCGGCGGCGCCGGCATCCCGGCCTTCTTCACCAAGACCGGCTACGGCACCATCGTCGCGGAAGGCAAGGAAACCCGCGAATTCGATGGCGAGATGTATGTGATGGAACGTGCGCTGGTGCCGGACGTCTCGCTGGTCAAGGCCTGGAAGGCCGACCGCGCCGGCAACCTGGTGTTCCGCAAGACCGCGCGCAACTTCAACCCGAACGTTGCCACCGCGGGCAAGGTCTGCATCGTGGAAGTCGAACAACTGGTCGAGATCGGCGAGATCGATCCGGACCAGGTGCACACCCCGAGCATCTTCGTGCACCGCATCGTCCACAACCCGACGCCGGAAAAGCGCATCGAGCAGCGCACCGTGCGCCAAGCCTGACCAGAACGGAGACAACCATGGCATGGACTCGTGATGAAATGGCCGCGCGCGCGGCCAAGGAACTGCAGGACGGTTTTTACGTGAACCTGGGCATCGGCTTGCCGACCCTGGTCGCGAACTACGTACCGAACGATATCGAAGTGTTCCTGCAGTCGGAAAACGGCTTGCTTGGCATCGGCCCCTTCCCGACGGACGCAGAAGTCGACGCCGACCTGATCAACGCCGGCAAGCAGACCGTCACCGCGCTGCCGGGATCGAGCTACTTCAGCTCGGCCGATTCCTTCGGCATGATCCGCGGCGGCAAGATCAACCTCGCCATCCTGGGCGCGATGCAGGTGTCGGAACAGGGCGACCTGGCCAACTGGATGATCCCGGGCAAGATGGTGAAGGGCATGGGCGGCGCCATGGACCTGGTCGCTGGCGTCAAGCGCGTGGTAGTCGTGATGGAACACGTCGCCACCGCCAAGGATGGCTCGACCAGCCACAAGATCCTCAAGAAATGCGACCTGCCGCTGACCGGCGTGGGCGTGGTGGATCGCATCATCACGGATCTTGGCGTGCTCGACATCACCGAGACCGGCCTCAAGCTGGTGGAACTGGCGCCGGGCGTGACCGCGCAGCAAGTGCAGGCCGCGACCCAGGCCGAGCTGGATACCTCGGCAGTCTAGCCGGTCCAATCGCGGTCGCCCGTCAAGGGCGATCCGGCAGTTGCGATCCGGCAGGGGCGAACGGCCCGCAGGCGAACGCCGCTTGCGGGCCGTTCGCGCTTGCGGGCCCTTCGCTTACCTCGGCGTTTAGCTAATCGCCCAGATGTAGGTGATATCCGTCCACGCCTCGACCGGCCGGCCGTCCTGCATGGCTGGCCTGAACCGGCATTTGTCGATGGCCAGGCGGGCTGCTTCATCCATCAAAGGATAGCCGCTGGAGCGGTTGACTTTCGATTCCATCACCTTGCCGTCCTCGCGGATCCGGTATCCGAGCACGACCGTGCCCTGGTGACCCGCACGCAGGTCGGGCGCCGGATACTCGGGCTTGGTGCATCCCGTGAAATCCACGATGGCGATGCGCGTGGCACTGTCGGCGCCGTCCTGGGTTGCGATGCGCGGGGCACTCCCGGCACCGCCCCGGGCCGGCGTCAGCGGCGCACAGCCGGCGCTGACGCCGGCCAAGATGAGGACGAGCGCGGCTTTGTGTGCCTGCGACAATGTGATCGGGCGAATCAAGCGTTCGATGCGGGACATGCGTATCTCCCCGGCCTGTGGCCATTGGTTTTTTATTCGAAGGTCCAGACGTACTGCACGTTGGCCCATTGCGCCACGGCGCGCCCCTGGACCATCCCGGGCTTGAACGTGCATTGGGCGATGGCCGAGCGCGACGCTTCGTCCAGGCTCGCGTAGCCGCTCGAGCGGCTGATTTTCGATGCGGCGACGCGGCCGTCGATGCCGACCAGGAAGGCCAGCGTCACCGTGCCCTGATGGCCGGCCTGGAGATCGGCATGCGGATACTCGGGCTTGGCGCAGGTCGAGAAATCGGCGATCGGGCCTTCGCTGGCGCCGTGCAGCGTGTCCGGATGGGTGGTCGCCGCTGCGGGTGCCGGCGCGAAGATCGAGCCGGAAACGGGCGCGGACGCCGGCCTGAGCGCAAGCGCGCTGAAGGCGCAGGCCAGCGCCAGGCCCAGTACGGGCAGGGACGCCGTCCAGTCCAGCGCCTGCGTACCCGGGCGCAGCAGGCGCCGGATGCGCGCCATCAGGTCGCCGCCGTTGGCCGCCTGGGCCAGGTGGTGGCCGGAAAACTGCAGGCGCTCCAGTTCCGACAGCGCCAGCGCCAGGCGCCGCGGCTCGCCCAGGTGGCGGGCCGCGAAATCGTCGGCGATCTGTTCGCGCTCCAGGCGGATGCGGCCTGAAATCCACCACACGGCCGGGTGATAAAACAGCAGGGTCTCGATCACGTTCTGCAGCAAATTGACCAGGTAGTCGTGGCGCTTGACGTGGCCGAGTTCGTGGGCGAGCAGGGCTTCCAGCAGCGTCGGCGACATGCCCGAGACCAGCGCGGCCGGCACCAGCACCACCGGCCGCCACCAGCCGGCCGTGATCGGGCTGCTCAGATCGTCGACGATGCGCAGGCGCACTTCGCGGCCGAGCCCGCAGCGCCCGGCCATCCGCGACAGGCGCGCCTGCCAGGCCGGATCGACGCTGTCGACATCGCCGGCGCGGCCGATCCACAGCAGGCCGAGCGCCATGCGCAGGGCGAGGGCGCAGGCGCAGGCCGCCCACAGTCCGACGATCCAGGCCAGGTGGCCCTGCAGCCAGGCCGGCAGGCCGCCGGCCGCGCCCTGGGCCACGCCGGCCACCCGGCCCGGCAGGTCGAGGCCGGCGCGGGCGCCATCGGGCCCCGCCTGCAGCGACAGCAGCAGCGAGGCCAGCGGCCACGCCAGGCAGGCCAGCAGGCCGGCGCAGGCGAGCGCGTAGCGCCGTTCCGGGCTGGCGTTCCTCAGCGCCGTCAGCGCCAGCGCCGTGACGCAGCCGACCAGCGCACCCTGCCAGACGAAGTGCAGCAGCGCCCAGCCGACGGCCGTGACCAGGGCCGCGGCGCTCATTGCTTGTCCTCGTCCTTGAGCAATTTCTCGATCTCTTCGCGCTCCTTCTTCGAGATCCCGGTCTTCAGCGCCGCCAGCACCAGCGCCTTGGCCGAGCCCGAAAAGGCGCGCTGCATCAGGTCCTTGAGCAGGTTGGTCTGCAGCGATTCCTGGGCCTGCGCGGGCGCGTACACGTGCGAGCGTTCGCTCTCGTCGCGGATCAGGAGGCCCTTGCCGTGCATGATCTGCATCAGGCGCAGCACGGTGGCGTAGGTGACGTCGGGGCGGGTCTTGAGGATCTCGTCGTGGACCTGGCGCGCCGTGCCGGAGCCCAGCGGCCAGAGCACCTGCAGCAGGTCGAGTTCCGCCGGGGTCGGCTTGGGGAGAGGGGGAGACTTGGCCATGGTGGTCCTCGCAGTGATAAGGTCGCACGCGTAGACTATCGGTTCTAGAATCGGCTGTCTATAGAAATATTTGAACACGCGCCGCTTGCGGAAGGCAACGGTGTCGGGCTAGCATAGACATCAATGTCTACTTTCTGGAGGCGGTCCGATGAGCTTGCGTAACCTGCGCCTGGCCTGGCGCCTGCTGGGCAAGGAACCCGCGTATTCCGCCGTCGCCGTGCTGGGGCTGGCGGTCGCGCTGGCGGCCTGCTTCCTGCTGGCCGGGCTGGTGCGCTATGCCTGGACCTACAATGATGCGATCCCGGGCAGCGGCGCCATCTACACGGTCAAGGAGCGCCGCAAGCTGTTCCCGCGCCCGGAGTGGGGAGAGAGCGGTCCGGCGCCGCTGGCCCGGGCCGCGCTGGCCGCCGGCCTGGTGCTCGATGCGACCGGCGCCAGGCGCGCCACGGTCGGCGCGCGCGTGGACGGGCCCGGCCAGGGGCGCCTGCGCCGGATCGAGCTGGCCGTGGTCGAGGCCAACTACCTGCGCTTCTTCGGTATCAAGGCGATCGCCGGCGACGCCGACGCCGCGCTGGCCCGGCCCGACGCGCTGGTGCTGGCCCGCGCCGAGGCGCTGCGCCTGTTCGGCACCTCCGACGCCCTCGGCAAGGTGCTGCGCATCGAGGGCCGGCCCTTCACCGTGCGCGCCATCCTGCCCGACCTGCCGGACAACACCAGTCCCGACTTCAGGATTCTGCGCGGCAAGGGCGTGCATAGCTGGTACACGCCGCCGGCCACGGCGCAGGATGCCTGGTTCGCCCTCGGGCGCCTGTACCTGAAGCCGGCCCCCGGCGTGCAGGCGGCCCGGCTGGCCGCGGCGCTCGAAGACATGGTCGCCACCCGCCGCGACGCGGCCCTGCCGGCGCATCTGACCGCCGGCCGCCCGATGCCGCTGACCGATATCGGCGTGACGCCCTTGAGCCGGGTCTACTTCGATGCCGACCTGCTGGCCGGCAGCGGCGATGGTGCCCGCGATGGTGCCCAATATGGCAGCCCGGCCGCGATCGCCGGCCTGGCGGCGCTGGCGCTGCTGATCCTGGTGCTGGCCGCCAGCAATTACGTGAACTTGGCGGCGGTGCGTACCGCCGCGCGCCGGCGCGAGATCGCCGTGCGCAAGGCGCTGGGCATCTCGGGCGCGGGCCTGGCCGGGCAGTTCCTGGCCGAGGCGCTGCTAGTGGGGGCCGGCTCGACCGCGATCGGCGCCGTGCTGGCCTGGCTGGCCCTGCCGCTGTTCTCGGAGCTCGTGAACCGGCCGCTGGCATCGGTTTTCACGCCGGCGGCATGGGGCCTGCTGGCCGCCGCCGGGCTGGGCACCGGCCTGCTGGCGGGGGGCTATCCGGCCTGGCTGGCCGCGCGCGTGCCGGCCAGCAGCGCCCTGGGCGGGCGCGCCGGCGAGACGGTCGACGGCCTGCGCCTGCGCCGCGTGCTGAGCGTGGCGCAGTTCGCCGCCGCGATCGGCCTGGTGGCCGCCAGCCTGACGGTCTGGTGGCAGGCCCGCTATGCGAGCGAGCTCGATCCCGGTTTCGATCCGTCGCAGCAGTTGGTGCTGACGCTGCCGGGCGAGCCCGGCTCGAGCGGGGCCCACGCATTCCGGGCCGAGCTCGAGCGCCTGCCCGCCGCCGCCGGCGTGACCGTGATCTCGGAAGCGATCGGTCGCGACGGCATGCAGATCACGAAAAACGTGGCGGTCCCGCGCGCCGGCGGCGGGCAGGACCAGGTGCCGATCGAGGTCAAGGAGGTCGGTGCCAACTTCTTCGAGGTGTTCGGCTTGCGGCCGGTGGCCGGCAAGCTGTTTTCGCGCCGTGGCGAGGCGGGCGTGGTGCTGAACGCGCGCGCCGCGCTGGCGCTCGGCTTCGCCGCGCCGGAAGCCGCGCTGGGCCGGATCGTCGACGGCGACAAGCGCGTCATCGGCATCGCGCCTGACCTGCGCTTCACCACGCTGCGCGACAAGCCGGGGCCGATCATGTACATCGTGGACGAAGCGAACAAGGTGCTGGTGGCGCGCGTACATGGCGATATCGCCGCCGCCCGCGCCGCGATGGAAGCGCTGTGGGCGCGCCACTTCCCGAATGACGAACCGGACATCGAAACGGCGGCGTCGGTCTTCGCCCGCAACTACCGCGACGACATGCGCCAGGCCAGGCTGCTGGCGCTGGCCAGCACGGTGGCGACCGCGCTGGCCTGCTTCGGCATCTACGTGCTGTCCAGCTACACGATCCGGCGCCGCGCCCGCGAAATCGTGCTGCGCAAGCTGCACGGCGCCGCCCCGCGCCACATCGGCCTGCTGGTGGCGCGCGAGTGGCTGGCGCTGCTGGGCCTGGGCGCGGCCCTGGCCCTGGTGCCGGCCTGGCTGTTCGCCGAGCGCTACCTGGCCGCCTACGTGGAACGGGCGCCGATGGGGGCGTGGCCGCAGCTGGCGGCCTGCGCGCTGGTGGCGCTGGTGGCGCTCGGCGCCTGCCTGCGCCAGGCCATCGCCGCCATGCGCATGCCGCCGGTCCAGGCCCTGCGCGATTAAACCAGTTTTTTCAAAGGAGACCCGATGCTGAAGATGAAGACCCGCCTGCGCGCCGCCGCGCTTGCCCTGAGCCTGGCCACCGGCATGGCCACCAACGCCGCCAGCGCCTCGCCCGTTCCCGACTATGCCTTCGTGCACGTGACCGGCAGCGCCTTCACGGCGATCCTGCCCGACATCGCCACCCTCGACTTCGAGATCGTGGCGGTCGACGCCGACCCGGCCGCGGCGCGCGCCGTGCTCGAAACGCGCGTGGGCGAGATCCGGGCCCTGATGCAGCACCTGAGCCTGGACCCGGAAGACGCCGTGGTGCGCGAAGTGCGGCAGACCGTGCGCAAGGGGGAACAATCCCCGGCGGGCGGCCCGATGTACGAACTGCGCTGCGACGTCAAGATCAAGGTGCGCAATGTGACCAGCTGGCCCGCGCTGGCGGGCGGCCTGTTCGGCAAGCCGAACCTGGACGGCTTCGCCTCGTCCTTCGATTCGAGCACGATGGACAAGACCGTCGACGAACTGGTCACCCAGGCCGTGCTCGATGCGCGGCGCCGCGCCGAGGTCATCGCCGCCGCCGGCGGACGCCGCCTGGGCGCGATGACCGGCGCCACGCCGGACGCCATCAAGAACCTGAGCACGGCGATGGGCCTGCAGCGCGACGAGTTCCGCATGCCGCGCCGGGCCGGGGCACAGGAGGCCCAGAATGGCGTGCAGGACCGCGATCAACTCATGAGCATCCAGGCGATCAAGCTGCAGCAGCCGGTGGACGTCATCTTCCGCCTCGAAAACCTGCCCGTCGCACGCAAGGCCAGATAAAGGCATCTAAACCGCCGGTTCACGGTCCAATGGGAAACCACGATGGACCTGGACATGGCGGACAATCCCGAACGGCCCCAAGACAGCGACCGGCACCGTTTCGCGACCGAGCTGTGGGGCGTGATGAAGCAGTACCGCTGGCGCATCGCGTTCTCGATCGCGCTGCTGCTGGTGGCGAAGGTGGCGACCGTGGCGGTGCCGCTGCTGCTCAAGCGCATCATCGACACCTTCTCCACGGCGCCGCTGCCCGCGCGCCTGGAGCTGGGCCTGCCTTTGTACCTGCTGGCCGGCTATGCGCTGCTGCGCTTTTCGTCGACGCTGTTCAATGAATGGCGCGACCTGATCTTCGCGCGCGTCACGCTGTCCACGGTCAAGGCCTATGCCGAAAAGACCTTCGCCCACCTGCACGCGCTGGGGCCGCGTTTCCATGCCGGGCGCCAGGTCGGCAGCCTGCTGCCGGACATCGACCGCGGTACGGGCGGGATCGCCTTTCTGCTCGGCGTCGGCCTGTTCACCATCGTGCCGACGCTGGTCGAGATCGGCCTGGTGCTGGCGGTGATGCTGCAAAATTATTCGCCGGGCTTTTCCGTCATCATCCTGGCCACCTTCCTGGCCTACTGCGCCTTCACGCTGGTCTTCACGGCGCGGCGCGTGCTCTACCAGCGCCGCGTCAACAAGCTCGATTCGACCGCCAAGGGCCAGCTGGGCGACAGCCTGATGAACTACGACACCGTCAAGGCCTTCAGCAACGAAGCCTGGGAGTCGACCAAGTTTTCCGGCACGATGGACCGCTGGAAGGACGCGGGGCTCGGCAACCAGCGCGCGCTGTTCATCCTGCACGTGGGGCAGAGCGGGGTGATCGCCATCGGCGTGGCCGCCATCATGGTGCTGGCCGGGCAGGCGGTCCTGCTGCGGCAGATGAGCGTCGGCGACCTGGTCCTGATCAACGCCTATGCGCTGCAGGTGTGTTTGCCGCTGAACGCGCTCGGCTTCGTCTACCGCGAATCGCGCGACGCCTGGGTCAACGCCGAGCGCCTGTTCGCGCTGCTGCGGCAGCAGCCCGAGATCGAGGATGCGCCGGACGCGCCGACCCTGCATGCGAGCGCCGGCGAAGTCGTGTTCGAGCACGTCAGTTTTCATTATGCGCCCGAGCGGCCGGTGCTGTTCGACGTCAGCCTGCACATCCCGTCCGGCACCACGCTGGCCGTGGTCGGGCGCAGTGGCTCCGGCAAGTCGACGCTGGCGCGCCTGCTGCTGCGCCTGTACGACCCGGACAGCGGCCGCATCCTGATCGACGGCCAGGACATCCGCCACCGCAGCCCGTCGAGCGTGCGCCGCGCGATCGGCGTCGTGCCCCAGGACACGGCCCTGTTCAACGACAGCATCGGCAACAACATCGCCTACGCGCGCCTCGGTGCGACCCGGGACGAGGTGGCGGACGCCGCGCGCGCCGCCCAGCTGCACGAGCTGATCGCGGCGCTGCCCGAGGGCTATGCCACGCCGGCGGGCGAACGCGGCGTGAAGTTTTCCGGCGGCGAGCGCCAGCGCATCGGCATCGCGCGCGCCATCCTCAAGCATCCGGCCATATTGATCTTCGACGAGGCGACGTCGGCGCTGGATTCGGTATCCGAGCATGCGATCGCCCAGGAGCTGGAGCGTCTGTCGCGCAAGCGCACGACCTTGATCATCGCGCACCGGCTGTCGACCATCGTCAATGCGCATTCGATCGTGGTGATGGACCGCGGCCGCATCGCCGAGCAGGGCACGCATGCCGAACTGCTGCGCCGTGAAGGCCTGTACGCGCGCCTGTGGCTGCTGCAGCAGCGGATGAGCCGGGAAGAGGACTAGCGGTGGCCGCGTCCGCCGCCGCCTCCACGGCCGCCGCCGCCACCGAAGCCGCCACCCGGGCGCGGGCCGCCGCTTGGACGCGGGCCGCTCCAGCCAGGACCGCCGGCGTGCGGGCCACCGGGGCGCGGACCGCCCCATGCATGGCCGCGTGTGTACGGCGGCCCGCCCACGCGTGGACCACGCCAGCCCGGGCCGCGGTGCTGGTAATAGTTGAAGTTGAGCGCCACCGGCGGCCCGCCCCAGCCATAACGGTAGGGGTAGACGCCGTAACCGTAGTAATAAGGCGCGTAGTAATCGGGCGAATAATAGGAAGCGTAGTAGGGTGCAACCACGGCCGCACCGCCATACGCCGGGTAGGGCGAATCGTAGACCGCGCAACCCGACAGGGCCGCGGCAGCCGCCCCCGACAGGATCAGGCGCTTCGCCATGTCTTGAATGCGGGTGTCCATCTCAAGATCCCCGAATGTTTATCTTCCCTGCATGTTAGGTCGGACGGGGCTGTTTTCAATGGATAAAAAAACGCCGGGCGAACCCGGCGTCGGAACGAGGAAACGGAAACTCAGGCGGCTTCGCGCACCGGACGCAGGTCCTTGGCCTCGTCGGCCGAACCCGGGTTCTTCAGCTCGGCGGTCAGGCGCTCCTTGTCCAGCTCGCCTTCCCACTTCGACACGACGATGGTCGCCACGCCGTTGCCGATGATGTTGGTCAGGGCGCGGCACTCGCTCATGAACTTGTCGATGCCCAGGATCAGGGTCATGCCGGCCACCGGAATGGTCGGGACCACGGCCAGGGTCGCGGCCAGGGTGATGAAGCCGGCGCCGGTGATGCCCGATGCGCCCTTCGAGGTCAGCATCGCCACCAGCAGGATGGTCAGTTCCTGGGTCAGGGTCAGCTCGGTGTTGGTGGCCTGCGCCACGAACAGGGCCGCCATCGTCATGTAGATGTTGGTGCCGTCCAGGTTGAACGAGTAGCCGGTCGGTACCACCAGGCCCACCACCGATTTCGGGCAGCCCAGCTTTTCCAGCTTGCGCATGATGGCCGGCAGCGCGCTTTCCGACGAGCTGGTGCCCAGCACGATCAGCAGTTCTTCCTTGATGTAGGCGAGGTAGCGGAAGATCGAGAAGCCGGTGTACCAGGCAATGGCGCCCAGCACCACGATCACGAAGATGGCGCAGGTCAGGTAGAAGGAACCGACCAGCGACGCCAGCGGGATCAGCGAGGCGACGCCGTATTTGCCGATGGTGAAGGCCATGGCGCCGAAGGCACCGATTGGGGCGGCCTTCATGATGATGTTCACCACGCCGAAGATCGCGTGCGACAGGGTCTCGACGCCGTGGGCGATCGGACGGCCGCGCTCGCCCATCAGCGACAGCGCGAAGCCGAACAGGATCGCGATCAGGAGCACCTGCAGGATGTCACCCTTGGCGAAGGCGCCGATGAAGGTATCCGGGATGATGTTCATCAGGAAGTCGGTGGTCGTCAGCGCCTTGGTCTTCTCGGTGTACTGGGCGATCGAATGGGTGTCGATGGTGGCCGGGTTGACGTTGAAGCCGGCGCCCGGTTTCACCAGGTTGGCGACCAGCAGGCCGATGGCCAGCGCGAAGGTCGACACGATCTCGAAGTAGAGCAGGGCCTTGCCGCCGACGCGGCCGATCTTCTTCATGTCCTGCATGCCGGCGATACCGGCGACGACGGTACAGAAGATCACCGGGGCGATGATCATCTTGATCAGCTTGACGAAGCCGTCTCCCAGCGGCTTCATCGCGGTCGCGAGGCCCGGATCGAAGATGCCGAGCAGGATGCCGACCACGATCGCGAACAGGACCTGGATATACAGTACTTTATAGAAAGGTTTTTTCATGATTGAGTATCATGCGCTAATAATAGTGCTGTCATCATTACGCAAAATATCTGTATGAGCTATTGTGGAAACCCGCAATGGCTCCGGGAATGACGGATGTGCGGGGTGTGAATAATAGAGGCTCCAGAAAACGGACTCGGGCGTCAATACGTCGCTCCTGCGGAGGCAGGGGCCCAAGTTGCACGCGTTTCGATAGCGACTGCATAACTTGGGTCCCTGCCTCCGCAGGGACGACGTGCGGGTGCTGCGGGCTCAGGGACGCTTGTATACAGTCCCGCCCTTCATCACGAAGCCCACCTTGCGCAGCGCCGCGATGTCCGCCGTCGGATCCCCGTCCACCGCCACCACGTCCGCCAGCGCGCCATCCTTGAGCGCCCCCAGATCCGGCTTGCCCAGGATGCCGGCCGCCACCACGGTGGCTGCGCGCAGCGCTTCCGTCGGGCTCATGCCCAGCCGCACCATCCACTCCAGCTCGCGTTCATTGGTCCCGTGCGTGAACACGCCGACGTCGCTGCCGTTGCCGATGGTGACGCCAATCTTCCTGGCCAGCTGGAAGGCGCGCGCCGCCTGCTGCATGGACGGGGTCGGCGCGCCGCCGCGCACGTGCTTCTGGAAATACTCGCCAATCGCTTCGGGCGCAGTGAGCGTCGGCACGTAGGCGGTGTTGCGCTCCTTCATCAGGCGGAAGGTCGCTTCCGAGGCGCCGTAGCCGTGCTCGATGGTGTCGACGCCAGCCAGCACCGCCAGCCGGATCGCATCGTCGCTGCTGGCGTGGGCCGCCACCTTGCGGCCCGTAACATGCGCCGCCGCCACCATCGCCTTCATCTCTTCCAGCGTGAAGGTGGGGCGGGTGCTGCCGTCGATGCCGGTGCGGTAGTCGGCGTAGATCTTGATCCAGTCGGCGCCGTGGGCGGACTGTTCGCGCACCGCCTTCACGCCTTCGTCGGCGCCGGTGGCCTGCTGGGCGCCGTAGGGGATCTCCATGTCCGGGCGGTAGCTGCGCTCGGCCGGCCCGTAGCTGGCGGTGGCGACGATGGCGCGGGTGGCGACCAACAGGCGCGGACCCGGCACCTGGCCTTCCTCGATGGCGCGCTTGATGCCGACGTCGTCGTAGCCGGCGCCCTCGGTGCCGAGGTCGCGCAGGGTGGTGAAGCCGGCCTGCAAGGTGTCCGCGGCGTGGCGCACGGCCAGCGCGACGCGGTAGGCCGGCGCTTCCTTGATCACCTGGTCGTCCCAGGTCGTCTCGTTGTACGGGTGCAGCAGCACGTGCGAGTGCAGTTCGATCAGGCCCGGGATCAGGGTCTTGCCCGGCAGGCTGATGCGCTCGGCATCCGCCGGCACGGCCAGGCTGGCGGCCGGGCCGACAGCCTGGATGCGGCCCTGGGCCACCAGCACGCTCCAGCCGGCGTGGGGCGCGCCTTCGCCGGTCCAGACCTGGTCGGCGCTGATCAGGACCGGGCGCGGCGTAGCGGGTGCCGGCGTCGGCTGCTGCGCTTGTGCGGCGCAGGCGGCCAGCGCCAGGGTAGCGAGAGCGAGTTGTCGGGCCCAGGATGCCATGTATTCCTCTTGTTAAAGTGAAATTTTGAAGACGTCATCATAGCGGAGCGCCAGGGAAACTGTTGAGCAGGTTTGCTACCTCAGCTTTAAGGTATAGACAAGTAAAAAAATAAAGTCTGGAAATCTTTTCACATATTTACCACATCAGTTCAAATTCCTTGTATTAATAAAAATCAAGCAATAGTATTGACGC
>Ga0265780_10000609_pt1 | contig 54396 bp, 42 predicted proteins | sample P1T30metagenome_FD_192432 | JGI IMG/M metagenome (GOLD analysis project Ga0265780, IMG submission 192432) | Plant litter microbial communities from East Loma Ridge, Irvine, California - P1 T30 | ecosystem: Environmental > Terrestrial > Plant litter > Unclassified | place: USA: California... | reverse complement strand
ACGACTTTGCGCCGATGATAGTGCTGCAACCAGTGTGAAAGTAGGTTATCGTCAGGCTAGTTATTTGGGCTCCGCAAGGAGCCCTGAGAGAAACCCCATGCAGAAATGCGTGGGGTTTTTTTTCGTCTCAAGGTTTGTTGATGTGTGCGATTCAGCGTTTTCAGTATGGGCCCCGGCGTTCGCCGGGGTGACCCACTGCGTGTGTCATTTTTTTTTGTCCGAAGATTTGTTGATGATGCAATTTCGCGCGCTCAGCGTAGGCCTCGGGCTCTAGCATTCGCCAGGGTGGCCCACTGGCATGTAGTCTCCCTGCATCAGTGAGCGTGGGTCGACCGGTTTGAGTTCAACGAAAATCGTCGTGCCGGCTGTGGTGAGCGCTCCTTTTTGCCTGATTGAAACGTTCGCAATGGCGAGTGTCAGGACAGCGCTTACCAGGATGGCCAGCGCTGATGGAGTCGTCGGTTTAACGCAAGCAAATCTGATCCGCGCAGGTGCTGCCGCAGGTGCATCGTTGTTACGGGGCGTGACTGGAACCAGGAATGCCGTGGTGGCAGCCAGCACTAACCCGGACGCAGCAAGCAGCATGGCTTTGTCGATCAGGGGCACGCGCAAGGAATAGTAAAAGCTGCCGATCCGCCAGACCAACATGACAACGCACAGGATGGCGAGCGACCGGCGTCCACTGGTCAGGGAGACCGCCGCCACAACCGCCAGCACGGACAATGACAGAACATACCAGGTGAAGACAATCAAGATGGCGCTTGCCACGGCAAACCACGGCGCGCGTAGCGGCATCCACCTGACCGGCATGTAGCACGCCGATGCGAGTGTCACTGTGACGGCGACGCTTGCCAATATGTTCAGGGAAGCCAGGTAGTCAGCTTCGGATCCTGTCAGCGAGTGCACCTCCCCAAACATGAACAGCCCTGCCGACCAGAGCGGCGAACCGACCAGCGCCGCGCCCATTCCCACGATGAGCGCTTCGATCCATGCCTGGCGCTGCACTGGCATATTCGGGCGCCATGACGCCAAGGTACAGAGCAGGCACCAGCATGCGCTCATGCCAAGCATGGCCCACAATTTATGGTCGCCGTCAGTCAGGAAAGACGACAGTGTCCGAGGAAGCGCATACATGCCGAGCACGCCCATGGCTGCCCCGAGCAAGGTGCGCAACCATGCTTGCGGCACGACCACGACTACCGCTGCGGACACGCACAGCATCGTCCCGGCAGCAATCGCCGAGTTTGAACGCAATCCACCAGACACGCGAGAAGCGCGACGATTGTAGGGATGTCTGGAAGCGCTTGTTTGACCTGCCGCATCAAGATGAAGCCGTTCAATATTGCTTGATAGGAAATGTGCTGAGGATCAACGACGAAAGATGAGAAGCCACCAAAATCAACTTCCCTCAATCAAGGAGATACGCATGGAAGCAGAAAATGAAAACCGCTCGCTGACCGCAAAGCTGTCCGCGCCAGTCGACAAAATCCTCAACAAGCACAAGGACAAACTCAGCGCGATGCTGGGTGGTGACGGTGCATTGGGAAAAGATGAAAACGTACGGAGGGTGGCGACTTTCTGCTATCCCTTGTTGCCAGGTCTGCTCAGGCTGATCATCAAGGAGCACACGTTCGTTCACGTCGTGATGACGAACCGGGAAAGGCTGCTGGCACGCCTGGTGCCACCAGCCCCCATTGCGCAAGCATAGTCACATCACGGCGTTGTCGGCTCGGGCGCCGCCACTGCGGCGGCGGCCTTGCCCTTGCTGATGCTTTCGCCGTCTTCACGGCGCAGGCGGGCAAACAAGACGGCAGAGACGACCGTGACCACGGCCAGCGTCAGGAAAGCGTGGTGGATGGCTGTTGTGACCAGAACCTGATTCGACTGCGAAACACGGCCCAGGAACCATGCCGTCACGATCGAGCCGGTGGCCAGGCCAAAGCTCATCGACAATTGCTGGAACGAGCTCGACAGCGTGCTGGCCTGGCTTGAATCACGCGGTTCGATGTCGGCATAGGCCAATGTATTCATGCTGGAAAACTGCATCGAGTTGCAAAATCCCTGCATCAGGCCGATGCCGACAATGGCAATCAATGGCGTACCAGCGTCGACCAGCGAAAATAGGCCAATCGTCAACCCAATGAAAACGGTGTTTACGACCAGCACCTGGCGGTAGCCGAAGCGGGCCAGGATCTTTGGCGCCACCAGCTTCATGCACATGGCAGCAGCGGCGGCCGGCATCATCAGCAAACCGGACTGCCATGCAGGCATGCCGAGCCCCAGCTGGTACAGCAGCGGGAGCAGGAAGGGCAGGCCACCGACGCCGAGGCGCGTGATGAAACCGCCAGCCACGGCAATGCGGAATGTGCGCACCTTGAACAGGGCCAGGCGCAGCAAAGGAAATTCGGCGTCGCTGGCGTGCCAGACGTAGGCGCCAATCAAACTGACCGACAGTACGAACATCAGCACGACTGTCGTCGGATCGAGGGAATGTTCGCCAAAGATTTCCAGCAGCCACGACAGGATTGCCGTACCGGAGCTGAACAGGATCAGGCCGACCACATCGAGGGGGCGCGGATTGTCGCCGCGGTAATCAGGCATGTGGCGGTACACCAGATAGAGCGCCACCAGGCCGACGGGAACGTTGACGAAGAAAATCGCGCGCCACGACAGCCAGTGCACCATCAGTCCGCCCACGGTCGGACCCAGCAGGGGACCGATCAGGGCGGGAATGATCACAAAGTTCATTGCGGCGAGCAACTCGCTCTTGGGGAACGTGCGAATGATGGCAAGCCGCCCGACCGGCATCATCATGGCGCCGCCCAGGCCTTGGAGCATGCGGGCGGCAACCATCATCGGGACATTTTGCGCCAGGCCGCACAGGACCGACGCCAGGGTGAATACTGCGATTGCGATACCGAAAACTTTACGGGTGCCGAACCGATCGGCCATCCAGCCGCTGACCGGAATGCCCACCGCCAGGCTGATGATATAGCTTGTTACGACGGATTTAAGGCTCAGCGGCGTGACTTGCAGCGTCGCCGCAATGCTGGGAACGGCCGTGTTGACGATGGTTGCATCGAGCTGTTCCATGAACAGCGCGGTGGCAACTACCCACGGCAACCAGGTTTTGGCGGCGGACGTGTCGGTCATCGGCAAGGCATCAGAAGTGGCGTGCGAGTTTCAGTACAAAAAAGTTCACGCCACCGTTCGGTTGCTTGATGCTTCCGTTCGAATAGTGCTGCAGCTTGAAGCCAGCTTCCCATTTGTTGGCGAACACATAGCCGGCGCCGATATGGTCGCCGAACTGGAATGCGGTGGAAAGCCGCTTCTCGTTGTTGTCGTACAGGTGCGAGAACAGCGATACACCCACGCCGCCTTCGCCGTAGAAGCCCAGCTTGTCGTCGCGCTCGTAGCGGAAGACTGGGGTGAAGTTGACGACCGTGAGGTTCTGGTGGCCGCCACGGTTGTCGTTGGAATCATTGCCACGCCACTGGGCCACGTTGGCATCCCAGTAGCCCGACAGGTGATAGCCGCGGTTGGAAAACCAGCGCGCCGACCAGTCCGACTGCACTGCGCCACGGATGAACTGCACCTTGGCGCCGCCACCGGCTTCGAGCGACGCGCCGTCGATGATGCCGGTGCCGTCTGCGGCCTGTGCCGCATGTGCGCCAGCCAGGAGGGACAGTGCTGCCAAGGTTTTTCCAACACGCAAATTAGAGAACATAATCACTTTCAGTATAAAAAAACAAGCCAATGGACGACATTGTACCGGGCCTGCAGATTCAGCGCCGCTGCCCTGTTTGTTTCAGGTTGCACCATTTCTGGTAGGGTTGATTCCCTCAATATTTTGTCGAAAGCGTTCCATGACGACTCCCGCAATCGCTTTCCTCGGCATCGGCCTGATGGGTAAACCGATGGCCGAACGCCTGTTGCAGGCCGGTTTCGTTGTGCATGCCTGGAACCGGACCGCTGCCAAAGCACGGGCGGTTGACGGGGCCATTGCGCATGCGGATGTCGCCGATGCGGTTGCCAGCGCCGGCATCGTCATCTCCATGCTGGAAGATGGCGCTGTCGTGGCCGCCACTATTGCAGCTGCCGCGCCCGCCCTGAATGCAACTAACCTATGGGTCGACATGAGTTCGATACGGCAGGATGAAGCCCTGGCCAACCACGCGACATTGGAACAATACGGTGCGCGCCACCTCGATGCGCCTGTGTCTGGCGGCGTGGCGGGGGCAGAGGCCGGCACGCTGGCCATCATGGCTGGTGGCAGCGCCACGGATTTCGCCGCCGCCGATGCTGTCTTCAAGGCCATGGGGACAGCAGTGCTGGTTGGCCCTGCCGGCAGCGGGCAGGTCGCCAAACTGTGCAATCAATTGATTGTCGGCGCTACCCTGAATATCGTGGCCGAGGCTTTACTGCTGGCCCAGGCTGCCGGCGCCGATCCGGCTGCAGTGCGCCAAGCCATCCGGGGTGGGTTTGCCGGCAGCAAAATCCTTGAGATGCATGGGCAGCGCATGCTGGACCGCAATTTCGTGCCGGGCGGTAAAGTCGCAACGCAGTTGAAAGACCAGCGCAACATCCTTGCGGCAGCAGCGGACGCCGGGATTGCGTTGCCCGTGACCGCGCTGGTCACCGAGCACTATCAGTCGATTGCGGACGACGTGCCCCACGCCGACCACGCGGCCGCGCTGATTGCACTCGAGCGCATCAACCCCGGCCAGCGCCTGGGCGATGGGCCCGACCGCTTTTAGCGGACCGGCAAGCTCATCTCCGCCAGCCGGATCCAGTAACTGGCGCCGATGGGCAGCAAGTGGTCGTTGAAGTCGTAGCTGGCGTTGTGCAGCTGGCACGGTCCCAGGCCATGGCCGGCGGCCCGGTGGTCGCCCTCTCCATTGCCCAGGAAAACGTAGCAGCCTGGCTTGGCTTGCAGCATGAACGCAAAATCTTCCGCACCCATGGTCGGCTCGACGTTGGCATCGACCTTGCCGGCGCCTACGACGGCGCGCATCGCATCAATCGCCATGGCCGTCTGCTCCGGGTGGTTCACCAGCGGCGGGTAGTTGCGCTTGAACCCAAAATCGACGGTGGCGTTGAATCCTGCCGCGATACCTGACGCGATCTCCTGCATGCGCTGTTCGATCAGGTCGAGCACCGGTGTCGTGAACGTGCGCACGGTGCCGACCATGACGGCCTCTCCGGGGATGATATTGGTCGCGCTGCCGGCGTGGATCTGCGTGATCGACAACACGGCCGTATCGAGCGGGCTTTTTTCGCGTGAAATAATGGTTTGCCAGGCCTGCGCAATATTGACTGCCACCATGATCGGGTCGACGCCCCGGTGCGGCTGGGCCGCATGCGCGCCTTTGCCTTTCACCACCACGCGGAACTCGTTACTGGACGCCATCATCGGGCCTGGCACCACGCCAAACGTGCCTGCTTCCATGCCCGGCCAATTGTGCATGCCGTAAATCGCATCCATGGGAAATTGCGTAAACAGGCCGTCCTCGATCATGCGACGCGCGCCGGCGCCGCCTTCTTCGGCCGGCTGGAACACGAGGTAGATCGTGCCGTCAAAGTTGCGGTTGGTGGCCAGGTAGTGCGCGGCGCCCAGCAGCATGGCCGTGTGGCCATCGTGTCCGCACGCGTGCATCTTGCCGGGATGTTTTGACGCGTGGTCGAAGCTGTTGCTCTCCTGCAGCGGCAACGCGTCCATGTCGGCGCGCAGCCCGATGGCACGCGGGGAAGAGCCATTCTTGATGATGCCCACCACGCCGGTAATGCCCAGGCCGCGCACGACCGGAATGCCCCATTCGGTCAGGCGCGCCGCGACCACGTCGGATGTGCGTTGTTCTTCGTAACACAGTTCAGGATGGGCGTGCAGGTCGCGCCGAATCTGTTGCAGCGCGTCCTGGAAAGCCAGGACTGGTTCAACAAGTTTCATGGTGCTCTCCTTGGATAACGCAATGGCAATGCATGTTTGAGAACGATTGTAGCCCTTCCAGACGGAAGTCAGCCAGCCCGTCCCGCATGGCTGCGGAATCGTATAAAGTAACGTTTTCCCGAGTAATATTTCCCCTGGAATTTTGATGACGATCACCCAAGTTCGGGCGACCTGCCCGCACGACTGCCCCGATACCTGCGCCCTCCTGGTCACTGTCAAGGATGGCGTTGCCACGGAGGTTAAAGGCGATCCCGGTCACCGGACCACGGCCGGCGTGCTGTGCACCAAAGTCGCGCGCTATACCGAGCGTACCTATCACCCCGACCGCATACTTTATCCGCAACGCCGCATCGGCAAGAAGGGCGAGGGGAAATTCGAGCGCATCAGCTGGGATGAAGCATTGCGCGACATCGGCACCCGCCTGTCCGGGATTGCCGCGCGTGCGCCAGAGGCGATCCTCCCATACAGTTACTGCGGCACCATGGGCCTGGTGCAGGGCGAGTCGATGTCGTCACGGTTCTTCAACCAGCTGGGCGCCTCGCAACTGGACCGCACCATTTGCGCCATGGCCGGCTTCGTTGGCTACAAATATACGATCGGCGCGGCCATCGGCACCGATGTCGAACATTTCCAGGACAGCAAACTGATCCTGATCTGGGGCGGCAACCCGATCGCCTCGAGCCTGCACTTCTGGATGCGCGTGCAGGAAGCCAAGCGGCGCGGTGCAAAACTGATTGCCATCGATCCCTACCGCTCGCTGACTGCCGAGAAATGCCACCAGCATATCGCGCTGCTGCCTGGGACCGATTCGGCGCTCGCGCTGGGCATGATGCATGTACTGATCAAGGAAGATCTGCTGGACCGCGACTACATTGCCCGCCATACGCACGGCTTCGACCAGTTGCAGGAGCGCGCAGCGGAATGGACGCCCGAGAAGACCGCTGCCACGTGCGGCATCACTGTCGACGAAGTGGTCAACCTGGCGCGCGACTACGGCCTGGCCGCCCGCCATGGCGAGCCGGTCGCGATCCGCGTCAACTACGGCGTGCAGCGCGTGCGCGGCGGCGGCATGGCAGTGCGCAATATCGCCTGCCTGCCGGCGCTGGTCGGCGCCTGGCGCCATGCCGCTGGCGGCATCCTGCTGTCGACGTCCGGCTCGTTCCCCGCCAACCGCCACGCGCTGCAGCGACCCGACCTGCTGGCCGGGCGGCGCCCGCGCACCATCAACATGACGACCATCGGCGACGATCTGTTGAAGGAGACCTCGCCCGAATTCGGCCCGAAAGTGGAAGCGGTCATCGTCTACAACGCCAACCCGCTGGCCATTGCGCCCGACTCGGCCAGGGTGCAGCAGGCGTTCGAACGGGAAGACCTGTTCACTGTCGTGCTCGAGCATTTTCATACCGACAGCGCCGACTACGCCGACATCCTGCTGCCTGCCACGACCCAGCTCGAACACGTCGACGCGCACCTCACCTATGGCCACCTGTACATGATGGCCAATAATGCGGCGATTGCGCCCATGGGCGAAGCCAAGCCGAACACGGAGATATTCCGCCTGATCGCAGCCGCCATGGGCATGACGGATCCGTGCTTCCAGGAGAGCGACGACCAGCTGGCGGCCAAGGCGTTCAACAAGGACCATCCGCGCGCCGCCCATTTCGACTGGGAGACGCTGAAGCGCGACGGCTGGCAAAAGCTGGCCATGCCGGATGCGCCCTTTGCCGAGGGCGGCTTTCCCACGCCCTCCGGCAAGTGCGAGTTTTATTCGGAGACGATGTTAAAAGACGGCCTCGATCCGCTGCCGGCCTACATCGCCAACTACGAGTCGGCCGCCAGCAGTCCGGAGCTGGCGCTGAAATATCCGCTGGCGATGATCTCGCCGCCGGCGCGCAATTTTCTCAATTCGACCTTCGTAAATGTGCAAAGCCTGCGCGCCACCGAGGGCGAGCCGCACCTCGATATTCACCCGGTGGATGCGGCCGCACGCGGCATTGCGCACGGTGCGATGGCGCGTATTTTCAACGACCGCGGCTCGTTCACCTGCAAGGCGCGCGTGACCGACAAGGCCAGGCCCGGCCTGGTGGTGGGCCTGTCGGTATGGTGGAAGAAGCTGGCGCAGGACGGCAAGAATGCCAACGAAGTGACCAGCCAGCGCCTGACCGACATGGGCCGCGCGCCGACCTTTTACGACACACTGGTTCAGGTGGAACCAGCGTGAGATAGAAAACAACCTGAAGCACATGCGATGAAGCCGATTTTCCTCTCCGCCGCGCTCCTTTCCAGCGCGGCCCTCCTGGCCAGCTGCACGACCCTGAACTACTACGGCCAGGCAGCACAGGGCCAGTTATCCCTGTTATCCGACGCCCGCCCGATCGACGCCTGGATGGCCGACCCGGCCACCACGCCGCGCCTGCGGGTGCGCCTGGAAACAGCGCGCCAGATCCGCCGCTACGCGGTGCAGGAGCTGGGCCTGCCCGACAACGATAGCTACAAGAACTACGCCGCACTGAAGCAGCCCTACGTGCTGTGGAATGTGGTCGCCACGCCCGAATTGTCCCTGAAACCCATCCAGTGGTGCTTCCCCGTGGCCGGCTGCGTGAACTACCGCGGCTACTACAACAAGGCCGCTGCGCAGGCCTACGCTGCCCAGCTGCGCGCAGAAGGCAATGACGTCGAGGTCGGCGGCGTAACGGCCTATTCGACGCTGGGCTGGTTCAACGACCCCCTGATCTCGACGTTCATCAATTACCCCGACGCCGAACTGGCGCGCCTGATTTTCCACGAACTGGCGCACCAGGTGGTGTACGTGGCCGGGGACTCGCAGTTCAACGAATCATTTGCCAGCGCAGTCGAAGAAGCCGGCGTGGAGCGCTGGCTGGGCCGTTTTGGCAATGACACCATGCGTGCCGGCTACGCGCGCTACCTCGAGCGCAAGCGCGATTTCCTGTCCCTGCTGCTGCGCATCCGGGGCGAACTGGCGGCCAACTACCAATCGGATGCGTCCATTGTTGAAAAGCGCGCCGTCAAGGCGCGCCTGTTCCAGCAGCTCAAGGATGAATACCAGGGCCTGAAGACGCGCTGGGGCGGCTACGCCGGCTACGACAAATTCTTTGCCGAGCCGCTGTCGAACGCGCACCTGGCCTCCGTGGCGACGTATAACGATTTCGTGCCGGCCTTTCGCGAGCTGCTGAAGAAGGACGCGGGCCTGCCGCGCTTTTACGCCGACGTGCGGGCCCTCGCTGAACTCGACCGGGACGCGCGCCACGCGCAGCTCGCCAGGCTGGCCGCGCAGCATACCGGCGCCGCCCTGGCTGCCGCCGCGTTACCCCGGCCCTAGAAGGAGTGTTCGAAACCGCCAAAAGCGCTTGCGTCCGGGCGTCCTGACCGATAGCATCACAAGAGGCGATGAAACAGGCACAACGGATGCCGCACGCTGGCGCCATGTCATCCAGGCGCGCCGATCCACCATGATCAATTCGAGACGAGGCAAACGATGGACAAAATTTGGCTGGCTTCCTACCCACCGGGTGTCCCTGCGGAGATCGATCCCGACCAGTACGGGTCGCTCGTTCAGCTGCTTGAAGAGAGTTTTGCCAGGTACGCGGACCGCAATGCCTTTGTCTGCATGGACAAGTTCATCACCTACGCTGAACTGGACCTGTACTCGAAACGCCTGGCGGCCTGGCTGCAAAGCCGCGGCCTGCAAAAGGGCGCGCGCGTCGCGCTGATGATGCCGAATGTCCTGCAGTACCCGATTGCGATTGCCGCGGTGCTGCGCGCCGGGTATGCGGTGGTCAACGTGAACCCCCTTTACACGCCGCGCGAACTGGAACACCAGCTCAAGGATTCCGGCAGCGAAGCGATCATCGTGCTGGAAAATTTTGCCCACACCCTCGAGCAGGTCCTGGCCAGTACACCAGTGCGCCACGTGCTGGTCGCCAGCATGGGCGAGATGCTGGGCGCCAAAGGCGTGGTCGTCAATTTCGTCGTGCGCAGCGTGAAAAAAATGGTGCCCGAGTTCTCGCTGCCGAACATGGTCCGCTTCAAGGACGCGCTGGCGCAGGGCGCGCGCATGCCGTTCACGCCGGCACGCGTGGAAGCCACCGATGTCGCATTCCTGCAGTACACCGGCGGCACCACGGGCGTCTCGAAAGGGGCCACGCTCACGCACCGAAACGTGATTGCCAACGTGCTGCAAAGCGAAGCCTGGTCGCAGCCGGCCCTGGTGCAGCCGCCCGTGGCCGAACAAATCACCATCGTCTGCGCACTGCCGCTGTATCACATCTTTGCGCTCACGTGCTGCGCCATGTGGGGCATGCGCGTCGGTGCGCTCAACCTCCTGATCCCGAACCCGCGCGACATTCCCGGCTTCATCAAGGAGCTGGCCAAGTACCCGTTCAACATGCTGCCGGCCGTGAACACGCTCTACAACGCGCTGGTGAACCACCCCGATTTCGCCAGCCTCGATTTTAGCGGCCTGAAAATTTCCAACGGTGGCGGTATGGCCGTGCAGCAGGCCGTCAACGACCGCTGGAAGCAGGTCACCGGAACGAGCATCATCGAAGGCTACGGCCTGTCCGAGACGGCCCCCGTGGCCACCTGCAACCGCGCCGACCAGGCCGACTTTACGGGCACCATCGGTTTGCCGGTGCCGTCGACCGACGTGGCCATCCTGGACGACGACGGCGTGCCGGTAGCCCTGGGCGAGCGGGGTGAAATCGCCATCCGCGGCCCGCAGGTCATGGCCGGCTACTGGAACCGCCCGGACGAAACAGCCAGGGTCATGACGGCCGACGGCTTTTTCAAATCCGGCGACATCGGCGTGATGGATGCAGAAGGCAACGTGAAAATCGTCGACCGCAAGAAGGACATGATCCTGGTGTCCGGCTTTAACGTCTACCCGAACGAACTCGAAGCTGTCATTTCCGCGCATCCTGGCGTGCTCGAATGCGCCGTGGTCGGCGTGCCCGACCAGCACTCGGGCGAAGCTGTCAAGGTGTTCATCGTGCGGCGCGATCCCGCGCTGACGGCCGATGCCGTCATGGCGTTCTGCAAGGAGCAGTTCACCGGCTACAAGAAACCGAAGTACATCGAGTTCCGCGACGAGCTGCCGAAAACGAACGTCGGCAAGATCCTGCGCCGTGTACTGCGCGACGAGAAACAAGCTGCCTGACGCGCCTTGATGGCGCCTTTGGCATGAGCCGCCCGCACCCCGGGCGGCTTTGCATTTATTGGAACGAAGATGAAAAATGAGGCACTGATGGACAAGTTTTGGCTGAAGTCGTACCAGGAAGGCGTACCCGCGGAGATCGACTGGACCCAATACCGCTCGCTGACCCACCTGCTGGAAGAGGCGTTTCGCAAGTACGCCGGCCGCAAGGCTTACGCCTGCATGGATGCGTCCATCACCTACGCCGACCTGGACCGCCTGTCGCAGCAGATGGGCGCCTGGCTGCAAAGCCGCGGCATGGAAAAGGGCGCGCGCGTGGCCATCATGCTGCCCAACGTGCTGCAGTACCCCGTCGCCATGGCCGCCGCGCTGCGCGCCGGCTACGTGATCGTCAACGTCAATCCGCTGTACACGCCGCGCGAGCTGCAGCACCAGCTGGTCGACTCGGGCGCTCAGGCCATCATCGTGCTGGAAAATTTTGCAAAAACGGTGCAGGAAGTAGTGGCCAACACGGGCGTCAAGCACGTCATCGTCGCAACCATGGGCGACATGCTTGGCAGCTTGAGGGGCGCCGTCGTCAACCTCGTGGTGCGCAAAGTGAAAAAAATGGTGCCGGCATTTTCCCTGCCAGGGTCGATCAGCTTCAAACGCATGCTGGCCGAAGGCTCACGAATGACGATGACCCCCGTCAAGCTGGGCCACGACGACATCGCCTTTTTGCAGTACACGGGCGGCACCACGGGCGTATCGAAAGGCGCCATCCTGCTGCACCGGAATGTGATTGCCAATGTGCTGCAGAACGAAGCCTGGCTGATGCCGACCCTCTCGAAGCAGCCGGCCGGCGAACAGCTGCAGTTCATCTGCGCGCTGCCGCTGTATCACATCTATGCGCTGACAGTGAGCGCGCTGATGGGCACGCGCCTGGGCGGGATGAACGTCCTGATCCCGAACCCGCGCGACATGGCAGGGTTCGTGAAAGAACTGGGCAAGTACCGCATCAATATTTTCCCGGCCGTGAACACGCTCTACAACGGCCTGCTGAACAATCCTGAATTCTCCAAGCTCGATTTTTCCAGCTACCTGGTCTGCAACGGCGGCGGCATGTCGGTGCAAAAGGCGGTGGCCGACAAGTGGCTCAAACTGACCGGCACGCCAATCGTCGAAGGGTACGGCCTGTCGGAGACGTCGCCGGTGGTTACTGCCAACCGCTGCGACATCACCGAGTTCACCGGCACCATCGGCCTGCCGCTGCCATCGACCGAGATCGGCATTTTCGACGACGACGGCAAGGCCCTGCCGCTGGGTTCGAGCGGCGAGATTGGCGTACGCGGGCCGCAGGTCATGGCCGGCTACTGGATGCGCGACGATGAAACCGCCAAATCGATGACGGAAGACGGCTTCTTCAAGACCGGCGACATCGGCATCATGGATGAACGGGGCTATACCCGCATCGTCGACCGCAAGAAGGACATGATCATCGTCTCCGGCTTCAATGTGTACCCGAACGAAGTCGAAGGCGTGGTGGCGGCGCACCCGGGCGTGCTGGAATGCGCCGTGGTGGGCGTGCCGGATGCGCATTCAGGCGAGGCGGTCAAGCTGTTCATCGTGCGCAAGGACCCAAACCTCAGCGGCGAAGACATGATGGCCTGGTGCAAGGAAGAACTGACCGGCTACAAGCGCCCGCGTTTCATCGAGTTCCGCGACACGCTGCCGAAGACCAACGTCGGCAAGATACTGCGCCGCGAACTGCGCGACGAAAAGAAGGTAACGGTATAAATGGTTTAGCCGGTACGCTCGATTTTCGATCGGCCGGCAGCGACGCGGAACGTGCCCAGCGCGGCCACGCTGGTTTTTGCGTCGCGCACATCGTCCAGTCCCATCATTTGCGTACTGAGCGTCGTGGGGGTGAAGTCCATCAGCATGTAACCCCGCTTGTCGCTGCGCCCATACTTGATGTGTGGATTGATACCGACGACCTGGTCGGTACGTGCCTGCGGGCGCGAGTTGGACGTCACCGACGTGCCGCAAAATTCCGCCGCCAGGATCGGATTCGCGCTGGACGCCGGCGCCAGATAACTGGCCCGCAGTTCGCTTGCGTAGAAGGTGTGGACGTCGCCAGCGAGGATCACCGGGTTGGTGGCGCCGCTTTTTGCCAGCGCCTGGAACAGGCGTGCGCGCGCGGCCGGATAGCCATCCCAGCCATCGGTCCAGAAGCGGCCATCCTGCGGCCCCCTGACCGGAACCTGGCTCGATTGCGCCATCGGCGTCTGCTGGGCGAAGACGTTCCAGGTGGCCCTGGCGCTGTTCAGTCCTTGCTCCAGCCACGCTTCCTGTGCAGCGCCCAGCATGGTGCGGCGCGGGTCGCGCAGCGCGGCGCAATCGCGCGGGGTGACGGAGGATGAGCCGCCGCGGCCCTTCGGCGTGCATGCTTCGACCGCGCGGTACTGGCGGTCGTCGAGCACGTGAAAGCGCGCCAGCCGGCCCCAGTCGTAGCGCTGGTACATGCGCACGCCGGGAAACCTGCCGCCCTGCGCCGGTGGCAGGCGCAGGGGCATGTGTTCATAAAAGGCCTGGTAGGCCGCTGCGCGGCGGGCGGGGAAGTCGGCCGCCAGGCGCTCGTCGCGTTCGCCCGCGTAATCGTTGGCCACTTCATGGTCGTCCCACGTCACGATCCATGGCGCCACGCGGTGCGCCGCCTGCAGGTCGGCGTCGCTTTTGTATTGCGCGTAGCGCGCCCGGTAGTGCTCCAGCGTGAACGACTCGTTGGCGCGCACGGCGCGCGGCGGATGGTCCAGTTGAAACGCGCCCCATTCGTAGATGTAGTCGCCCAAAAACGCGACCAGGTCGGGGCTGCTGGCGGCAATGTGGCGATGCGCCGCGTAGCTGCCGAACTGCCAGTGCTGGCACGACGCCACGGCCAGCCGCAACGCCCCCGGCATGCTGCCTGCCGCCGGCGCGGTGCGCGTGCGCCCGATGGGGCTGACGGCGCTGCCCAGCATGAAACGGTACCAGTACCAGCGCGCCGGCGCCAGGCCGCGCACGTCGACGTGTACGCTGTGGGCCAGTTCCGGCGCCGCCACCGCACTGCCGCGCGCGACAATCTGGCGAAACGCGTCGTCGGCCGCCACTTCCCAGCGCACCGGTAGCGCGATTGGCTTGACGCTGGAAGCATCGAGCGGGTCGGCCAGGATGCGCGTCCACAGGATGACGCTGTCGGGCAGGGGAGCGCCGGACGCCACGCCCAGCGCAAACGGATACGCTTGCGGTGCCGCCATGGCGGGCGTGGCGCCGGCGAGCGCCGCCAGGCGCGCCGCATCGAGCAGAAAGGCGCGCCGGCCGTGCATGTCAGTTGTGGTGCGAGATAAGCGACTCGAGCGGCGGCAGCTGGCGCGGTTTGCGGTCCGGGCCGGTGGCGACATAGGTCAGCGTCGCTTCGGTGACTTTCACGACATCGGTTTGCAGGCGATTGCGCTCGGCATACACTTCCACGTACACGGTGATCGACGTATTGCCGACCTTGACGATATCGGCGTAGATCGACAGCAGGTCGCCCACGAATACGGGATTTTTAAACAGGAAGGAATTGACGGCGATGGTGGCAACCCGGCCGTTGGCGCGCCGCGTGGCCGGCAGCGAGCCGGCGATATCGACCTGGGACATGATCCAGCCGCCGAACACGTCGCCGTAGACATTCGCGTCGGCCGGCGCCGGCATCACCCGCAACTGCGGCATCTTCCCTTCAGGCAGGCGGAGGGAAACGGGGGTGGTATTTTCAGGGGTGGTCATCTTGAATTCTCATGAAAGGCTACAATCGTCCCGAATTGAACCATAAATACCGGACCCCTGCCATGCGTCGCCAAACCGAGTCTCCCCCGCCGCTGCAAACCAGCACGCCCAAACACACCGACTGGGAGACCCTCAAGACTCTGATTCCCTACCTGCTGGTCTACAAGTGGCGCGTTGCTGCCGCCCTCGTATGCCTGATCGGCGCAAAACTGGCCAACGTCGGCGTTCCGCTGGTGATGAAAAACCTCATCGACAGTTTGACCATCAACCCGGCCAGCCCGCAAGCACTGCTGGTGCTGCCGGTCAGCGCCCTGGTGGCTTATGGCGCGCTGCGTTTTTCGACCACGCTGTTTACCGAGCTGCGCGAATTCTTGTTTGCGCGCGTGACGCAGCGCGCCGTGCGCACCATCGCGCTGCGCGTGTTCCGCCACCTGCACGCGCTGTCGCTGCGCTTTCACCTGAATCGCCAGACCGGCGGCATGACGCGCGATATCGAACGGGGCACGCGCGGCGTCGGCGCGCTCATTTCGTACACGCTGTTTAATATCCTGCCGACGCTGGTCGAAATCACGCTGGTGCTGGTCTACCTGGTGCTCCACTACGACATCTGGTTCACGGCCATCACTGCCATCGCGCTGGTCAGCTACATCATCTTCACCGTCGTGGTTACCAACTGGCGCACGCATTTCCGCCGCATGATGAACGACCTCGATTCGAAAGCCAATACCAAGGCGATCGACTCGCTGATCAATTACGAGACCGTCAAATACTTCGGCAACGAAGACTACGAGGCCAACCGCTACGACAAAGGCCTGCAAAGCTACGAGAGCGCAGCGGTGCACTCGCAGACGTCGCTGTCGCTCCTCAACAGCGGCCAGTCGCTGATCATCGCCACGGCCGTCACCCTGATCCTGTGGCGCGCCACGCTGGGCGTGATCGACGGCACCATGACGCTGGGCGACCTGGTGCTGGTCAATTCATTCATGATCCAGTTGTACATTCCACTGAACTTCCTGGGCGTGATCTACCGCGAAATCAAGCAGAGCCTGGCCGACATGGAACGCCTGTTTTCCCTGCTCGATGAAAACCGCGAAGTGGCCGACGGCTCGACCGCGAGCGTGCTCGATACGCACGCCGGCGCGCAGGTGCAGTTTGCGCACGTCGAATTCAGCTACGAAGCCAAGCGCCAGATACTGTTCGACGTCGATTTCACGATCGCCGCGGGCACGACCACCGCCGTGGTGGGCCACAGCGGTTCGGGCAAGTCGACCTTGTCACGCCTGCTGTTCCGCTTCTACGACGTGAACGCCGGCGCCATCACCATCGACGGCCAGGACCTGCGCCACGTGACGCAGGCCTCCTTGCGCGCAGCGATCGGCATCGTGCCGCAGGATACGGTGCTGTTCAACGACACCATTGAATACAATATCGCGTACGGCAAGCCGGGCGCCACCCATGCCGATGTCGTGGGGGCAGCGCGCGCCGCATCGATCCACGACTTCATCGAGAGCCTCCCGGACGGCTACGCCACCATGGTGGGCGAGCGCGGATTGAAACTGTCCGGCGGCGAAAAGCAGCGCGTGGCGATTGCCCGCACCTTGCTGAAAGACCCGGCCATCCTGATCTTCGACGAAGCGACGTCCGCCCTCGACTCGAAAGCCGAACAGGCCATCCAGGCGCAGTTAAAGGAGATTGCGAAGAACCGCACGACGCTGGTCATCGCGCACCGCCTGTCGACGGTGGCTGACGCCGAACAGATCCTGGTGCTCGATCATGGCCGCATCGTCGAGCGGGGCACGCACGGTGCGCTGCTGGCGCTCAACGGCCTGTATGCGCAGATGTGGGAGCGCCAGCAGGCGCGCAAGGAAGAGCCGGTCGAGTCACCCGTCGCCCTTGAACAAGAATAAGGAGAAAACATGGAAACGCAGATCGTCGAAATCCCCGCGGGCCAGGAAGGCGCGCGCAATACGGAATGGATCGCCGCGCTGGAAGCGGGCAAGGTGCTGTACCTGCCGCATGCGCCGTTCGTGTTCACGGACGCGGAAAAAAAGCTGCTCACGCCTGACGTGCGCGACCCCAAAAGCCGCAACATCAGCTTTGGCCCCGACAACCGCCTGAAAGGTGGCGCCGGCGACGACGCCACGCTGGCGCTGATGGCCGCCATGATGGAACGCTTCCGCACGCAAGCCGAGGCGCTGCTGGCCACGCTGGCGCCGAAGTACACCGGTGCGCTCGAGCGCGGCGCCATCAGTTACCGGCCGTCGGTGGTGGAAAACCGCGTGCAGTCGTGGCGGGCCGACGACAAGCGCCTGCACGTCGATGCGTTCCCGTCGCGCCCGAATCGCGGCCAGCGCTTGCTGCGCGTGTTCAGCAACGTCAACCCGGCCGGCGTGCCGCGCGTCTGGCGCGTGGGCCAGCCGTTCGAAGACGTGGCGCGCCACTTCCTGCCGCGCGTAAAACCGTATTCGGCCTGGCAGGCAAAGCTGATGCATGCGCTGGGCATCACCAAGTCGCTACGCAGCGAGTATGACCACCTGATGCTGCAGCTGCACGATGCGATGAAGTCGAACGAGGAGTACCAGAAGACGGCGCCGCAGGTGACCTTCGGCTTCCCGCCGGGGTCGACCTGGGTGGTGTTTTCGGACCAGGCATCGCATGCGGCGATGTCCGGCCAGTTCATGATGGAGCACACGCTGCAGCTGGCGCCGTCGAAGCAGTATCACCCCGAGGCCAGCCCGCTGGCGATCCTGACGCGCCTGCAAGGGCACGCCATCGTTTAGTACGTGTAGAACATGCGCTGGATGTCGCGCGTATTGTTCGTCCTGGTCAGCGCCAGCATCAGCAGGATGCGCGCCTTTTGCGGGTTGAGCGTATCGGCTGCAACAAAGTCGAGTGCATCGTCGTTCGCCTCGCCATTGCGCGCCAGGATGCCTTGCCCCACGCGGCTGGCGCGCACGATGACGACGCCTTTTGCACGTGCCGCCTTCAACGCCGGCAGCACTTTCGCGGCCAGCGAGCCGTCACCCACGCCAGCGTGGATCAAGCCCTTGGCCCCGGCAGCCGTCAATGCGTCGACCACCACCGGGCCCACGTTGGCGTAGCCGTAGGCGATATCCACTTGCGGCAGGGTCGTCAAGGCGCTGATGTCGAACTCGGTATCAAGCGTGTGCTTGCGCACCGGCTGGTGATAAAAGAATGCGCGGCTGCCCTGGAAGTAGCCCAGCATGCCCAGTTCCGGGGTTTTGAACGCATCCGGCGTGGACGTATTCGTCTTGGTAACGTCGCGCGCAGCGTGGATCTGGTCGCCCATTGCCACCATCACGCCTTTGCCCACCGCATCAGGACTGCCGGCCAGCAGCACCGCGTTGTACAGGTTGATCGGGCCGTCGGCCGACAGGGCAGTGGACGGGCGCATCGCGCCGACCAGCACTACCGGTTTGCGGCTTTTCACGACCAGGTTCAAAAAGTACGCGGTTTCTTCCATCGTGTCGGTGCCATGCGTGATGACGATGCCGTCCACGGTCGGCTGGGCCAGCAGCACATTGACGCGCTTGGCCAGCGTCAGCCACTGTTCGTTGCCCATGTTCTCGCTGGCGATCTGGAAGACCTGTTCGCCGGTGACGCTGGCCACCTTGGCCAGTTCCGGAACGGCCTTGATCAACGTCTGCACGCCGACGGTGGCGGCGGTGTAGCCGACAGTCGTGGTGCTGGTGCTGCCGGTGCCGGCAATGGTGCCGCCGGTGGCCAGGATGGTGACGTTGGGGAGCTTCGCGGTCTGGGCCTGGGCGCTCAAGGCAAACAGGAGGACACTGGCAAAGAGAATGTGCAAGAAGCGGGACTGGTGCATGGGGTTTCCTTGTAAAAAAGGCTTTCCGGTGAATGGAAAGCCTTTGGTGAATACGGGTGTGACGGTCAGACCAGCGGTGCCTTTGCAAGGTCGGCTGCCGGTCCGACCGGCGCCTGCAACTCGCCTTCCCACTTGGCCACGACGGCCGTCGCAATGCCGTTGCCGATGACGTTCGTCGCCGAACGGCCCATGTCGAGGAAGTGGTCGATTGCGAGCAGCATGAGCAGGCCGGCCTCCGGAATGTTGAACTGGCCCAGCGTGGCGGCGATCACGACCAGCGATGCGCGCGGAACGCCAGCGATCCCTTTCGACGTCACCATCAGCACCAGCATCATCGTCACCTGGGTGGCCAGGTCCATCTCTATGCCGTAGGCCTGGGCGATGAACACCGTGGCGAAGGTACAGTACATCATCGAGCCGTCGAGGTTGAACGAGTACCCGATTGGCAGGATGAATGCGGCGATGCGATTGCGCACGCCGAAGCGCTCCAGGCCTTCCAGCGTTTTTGGAAAAGCCGCTTCCGACGACGCGGTGGAAAACGCCAGCAGTGTGGGTTCGCGCAGTTCAGCCAGCAGGCGCAGGACGCGCGGACCCAGGAACAGGCCGCCGATCAGTGTGAGGATTACCCACAGCAGCGCGATGCCGATGTAGAACTCGCCCATGAAGATGCCGTACGTGGTCAGCACTTGCAGGCCGGCTTTGGAAACGATGCCGGCGACGGCTGCGAACACGGCAAATGGCGCAAAGTTCATCACGTAGCCGGTCACCTTCAGCATCACATGAGCCACACCGTCGATCGCCTCGATCAACGGTTCCGCGCGCGGGCCGACGGCGGCGGCGCCGATGCCGAAAAATACCGAGAACACGACAATTTGCAGAATTTCGTTCTTGGCCATGCCGTCGACAATCGAGGTGGGCACAAGGTGGGCGATAAAGGTCAGCATCGACATATCACCCGCAGCCACGCCTGAAGTCTGCCCGACCGGCGGCAGGAAACCGGAGGCTGCCATCATGTCGCCGGGGCGGAACAGATCGACCAGCACAAGGCCGAGCGACAGCGAAATGAGCGACGCGATGACGAACCAGCCCAGCGCCTTGCCGCCGATCCGGCCAATTTCCTTGGCGTCGCCAATCTTTGCGATGCCGACGACAAGCGTGGCAAAGACAAGCGGCGCGATGATCATTTTGATCAGGCGCAGGAACAAGGTGGTCACCAGCGCCATCTTGTCGGCAAAGGCTTTTGGATCGGCCAGGCTGATGTTGGCGATGTAGCCGGCCACGATCCCCAGCACCAGGCCGACGAGAATGTAGAGGGTCAGGCGATTGCGTTTATTCATGTGCTGCTTCCTGTGATGGGGCACTGCTGCGGACGTCACCCGTGAGGCTTCTGATGGGATTGACAAGTTTCGAAGTATCCTAGGCGAGGCAGGTACTGTCAAGCTTGCCCGCCCACCCTTTCACCTTCCTGCGTAAATATGATTGAACTCGACAACGTCAGCAAATGGTACGGCCCATTCCAGGTCCTGGCCGACTGTAGCACCACCGTCGCGCGGGGCGATGTCGTCGTCGTGTGCGGCCCCTCCGGCTCAGGCAAATCCACGCTGATCAAAACCGTGAACGGCCTCGAACCCGTCCAGCAGGGCGTGATCCGCGTCGACGGCGTCCAGGTCAACGACCCGTCCACCGACCTGCCGGCCCTGCGCGCGCGCATCGGCATGGTGTTCCAGAATTTCGAGTTGTTCCCGCACCTGTCGGTGCGCGCCAACCTGGCGCTGGCCCAGGTCAAGGTATTGAAACGCAGCGCGGACGAAGCCAATGCGCGCGGCCTGCAGCTGCTGGAGCGGGTTGGTTTACTGGCCCAGGCCGACAAATTTCCCCGCCAGCTCTCCGGCGGCCAGCAGCAGCGCGTGGCCATTGCGCGCGCGCTTGCCATGGACCCGGTTGCCATGCTGTTCGACGAACCCACGTCCGCGCTCGACCCCGAGATGGTCAGCGAAGTGCTGGACGTGATGGGCAGCCTGGCGCAGGAGGGCATGACGATGATGATCGTGACCCACGAAATGGGCTTCGCGCGGAAGGTGGCCGACCGCATCCTCTTCATGGACAAGGGGAGGATTGTCGAAGACGCACCGCAGGCGCAGTTTTTTGAAGCCCCGGCATCCGGACGGGCGCGCGAGTTTTTGGCGCGGATTCTTCACTGATAACTATGTAAAATGGCGCTTCGCCATCCGAGAGCTGCCATGTCCATCATCATCGATACCCCATCTTCCATTACCATCACCCGTCCCGACGACTGGCACCTGCACCTGCGCGACGGCGCGGCGCTGGCCAGCGTCCTGCCGCACAGCGCCCGCCAGTTCGCGCGCGCGATCGTCATGCCGAACCTGAAGCCGCCCGTCACCACGACCGCGCTGGCCGCTGCCTATCGCGACCGCATCCTGGCCGCGCTGCCGCAAGGGATGGCGTTCGAGCCCCTGATGACGCTGTACCTGACCGACAACACCGACCCGGACGAGATCCTGCGCGCCAAGGACAGCGGCTTCATTCACGCGGTAAAACTGTACCCGGCCGGCGCCACCACCAATTCCGACTTCGGCGTGACCGACCTGCGCAAGTGCTACAAGGTGCTCGAGGCCATGCAGGAAGTGGGCCTGCCGCTGCTGGTGCACGGTGAAGTGACCGATGGCGACATCGACCTGTTCGACCGGGAAGCCGTATTCATCGAGCGCGTCATGCGCCCGCTGCGGTCCGATTTGCCGGCCTTGCCAATCGTGTTCGAACACATCACCACGCGCGACGCGGCCCAGTATGTGGCCGAAGCAGACGGCCCGATTGCCGCCACCATCACCGCGCACCACCTGCTCTACAACCGCAACGAGATTTTCAAGGGCGGGATCAATCCCCATTACTACTGCCTGCCCGTGCTGAAACGCGAAGAGCACCGGCTGGCGCTGGTCACCGCGGCCACGTCCGGCGACGAGCGCTTTTTCCTGGGGACCGACTCGGCGCCGCACGCCATCGGCGCCAAGGAAGCCGCCTGCGGCTGCGCCGGCTGCTACACGGCCCTGCATGCGATGGAGATGTACGCTGAAGCGTTCGAGCAGGCCGGCGCGCTTGACAAACTGGAAGCCTTCGCCAGCTTCAACGGCCCGGCGTTCTACAACCTGCCACGCAACGAGGGCACGATCACCCTCCAGCGCGAAAGCTGGACGCTGCCGGCAACTGTACCGATGGGCGAGACCCAGCTGGTGCCGCTCAACGGCGGCCAGCAGATCAACTGGAAAATGATCTGATCCAGTGAGCCTGCCGCCCATCGACTGGTCGCAACCGTGGTACGACGCGGTGCGCCCGGCGCATGCGCGCTTGCCGCCGCATGACGACGCGTTCATCGACGCGTTCAACACGGGCGCGGCTGGCTTGCACAACGCTGCCGGCCAGCCGATCCGCTTCGTGCCGCAGGCCAGCCTGCCTCCTGGCCGCGCCTACGAGGAATTCATCGGCGCCACCGGCCAGGTGCCCACGCGCGCCAACCTGCACGACTATTTCAATGGCCTCGTGTGGCAGACTTTCCCCCTCATCAAACGCCAATTGAACGCCTCGCAGGCGGCCCAGATTGCCGTCGCCGGCGTCGGCAAATCGCGCGGCGCAGCCCGCGACGGCGCCACCATCTTCGACGAGAACGCGGCGCTTTTGGTCGTCATCGACAACGACGAGGGCAGGGCGCTGGCCGACCACCTGCAGGCACACCGCTGGCATGCAGGGCTGTTCGAGCGGCGCGCCATGTTCGGTCCGCAGGCGCAGGTATGGCTGTTCGGCCACGCGCTGATGGAAAAGCTGGTGGCGCCGCGCCTGGCGATGACGGCGCACACGCGCGTCGTGTTTGCCGATGCCGCCTTCTTCACCATGGCGTTCGAGGCGCGCCGCGCCTGGATCGACCAGCATGTGGCCACGGCGCTGGCCACCGAAACCTTGACCACATCGAGCTTCACGCCGCTGCAGGTATTGGGCGTGCCGGGATGGTGGCCGCAGCAGGATGCGGCCTTTTATGCAAACACCGCGGTCTTCCGACCAAAGCGGCAACCTAAGGAGGAGTGATATGGGCACTACACGCTGGGGCATTATCGGTACCGGAAAAATCGCGAAAGCATTCGCCGCTGCACTGCACGACACACCGGGCGCCGTGCTGGCCGGGGTTGCGTCGCGCAGCAGCACCAGCGCAGAAGCATTCGCGCAGGAGCACGGGGTCGCGCACGCGTACGGCAGTTACCAGGCGCTGGTCGACGCGCCGGATATCGACCTGGTCTACATCGCCACGCCGCATACCGAGCATGCGGCCAACGCCCTGATGGCGCTGGACGCCGGAAAAGGCGTGCTGTGCGAAAAGCCGTTCACGATGAATCATGCCGAGGCCGCAGAGGTGGTCGCGAAAGCGCGCGCAAAAAACCTGTTCCTGATGGAGGCGATGTGGAGCCGCTTCATGCCCGCACTGGCCGAAGTGCAGCGCATTATCGCCAGCGGCGAGATTGGCCGCGTCAACCAGGTCACGGCCGATTTCGGCTTCCCGGCGGCCTTCGATCCGGCGCACCGCCTGTTCAACCGGGAACTGGGCGGCGGCGCGCTGCTCGACCTGGGCATCTATCCGCTGTCGATTGCCGCCGCCTTGCTGGGGCCTGTCACATCGGTCACGGCGCAGGCTGAGATCGGGGCGACCGGGGTGGACCTGAACACAGGCTTCATCCTGCGCCACGAAGGCGGCGGCGTCTCGGCGTGTGCCTGTTCGCTCACTGCGCATACGCCGGTCGAATTAACCGTATCCGGCCCCGGCGGCTTCATCCGCATGAACACGCGCTTCCATCATCCCGAATCGATCACGGTGACGCGCGCCGACGGCGTTGCGCGCACCATTGCCACGCCGTTCCTCGGCAACGGCTACGTGCATGAAGTAATCGAAGCGCAGCGCTGCTGGCAGGCCGGCCAGATGGAAAGCCCCGGCATGACGCATGCCGACACCCTGGCGCTAATGCAGGTGCTGGACACCATCCGTGCGCAGATCGGCCTGGCGTATGCAGCCGATACGGCAATCCCGGCCGGGGATTGACCTTTGGTAGAATAAAGACAGCACGCAGCGCACCAGCCGCCATGGATCTCCTGGCGGCTTTTTTTGGCCGTTTTTCACCCGAAAAGTCGAGCATCCATGCCCATGCACAGCACATCCCCGCGTCCCGGCTGGGGCGCCATCCTGTTCGTGAGCGTTTTGCTGGCCGCCGCGCTGGTGCTGGGGCTGGCGCATTCCGGCACGCCTGCGCTGCCGGAGGGGCCGCGGCCGGCAGCGGCATTTTCAGTGGAGCGCGCGCTGGTCGACCTGCGCCAGATTGCGCGCGCGCCGCATGCAACCGGCACGCCTGCCAACGATGCGGTGCGCGCCTTTTTAGTGGCGCGCCTGCAGGCACTGGGACTGGAAACGCACGTGCAGGACGGGATCGGCGTCATGCAACGTCATTCGGTGGCCGGCAAGCTGCACAATATCGTGGCGCGCCTGCCGGGCCGCGTTCCGGGGCCGGCGCTGCTGCTGGCGGCCCACTACGATTCCGCGCCCACCAGCTTTGGTGCAGCCGACGACGGCGCCTCGGTCGCCGCGCTGCTGGAAACCGTCCGCGCCCTGCGCACCGGGCCGGTGCTGGAGCGGGACGTGGTCATCCTGATCACCGATGGCGAAGAGGCGGGCCTGCTGGGCGCGCGCCTGTTCACGGCGCAGCACCCGCTGGCCAGGCAGGCCGGCCTCGTGCTCAACTTCGAGTACCGGGGCAACGCCGGGCCGCTGCTGATGTTTGAAACTGCCGCCGGCAACGGCCCGCTGGTGCAGCGCTGGCTGCAGACGGCGCCTGCGCCCATGGGCAATTCGCTGATGTACGAAGTCTACAGGCGCATGCCGAACGGGACCGACTTCAGCATCTTCCGCGACGCCGGCCTGCATGGCCTCAATTTCGCCGCCATCGGCGGCAGCACCGATTACCATACGGCCCTCGACCGGGTCGACCGCCTGGCGACCGGCACCTGGCAGCGCCAGGGCGATACCATGCTGGCGCTGGCGCGCGCGTTCAGCCAGGGGCCGCTCGTCGCAGCCGGTCCGGACCGCGTGTACTTCGATGCGCCGGTGATTGGCGCCGTCTCCTGTCCCGGCGCCTGGGCCGTGCCGCTGGCGCTGGCGGCCGCGCTGCTGTGCGTGCTGGCGGTGGTCACGGGCTGCCGCCGCGCCGGCCTGCGCGCTGCTGCCATCTTCTGGTCGATGCCGGCCTTTGTCGTGCAGGTCATCGTCGTCGCTGGTGCCTGCCAGGCGCTCTGGTGGTGTGTGCGGTGGGTCCATCCGCAGTACAAGCTGATGCTGCAGGGCGACCCTTACAACGCCAGCTGGTACCTGGCCGCGCTGGCGTTGCTGGGCGCCGCGCTGTTCCTGCTGCTGTCGACGTGGCTGCGGCGCTGGCTGGATGCTGTCGAACTGGCGCTGGGCGCGCTGGCTTGCTGGACTCTCGCGGCGCTGGCCACGGCCGTGCTGCTGCCCGGTGCGAGTTTCCTGTTCGTGTGGCCGGGCGTGTTTCTGTCTGCCGCCTGGCTGCTGGCATTTTTGTTGCCCCTGAACGCGCAGCGCAGCGCGCTGCTGCAGGCGGCCGCGCTGTTTCCCGCTTCCCTGCTGGTGATCCCGATCGTGGCGCTGGTTGCGACCGCATTGACGCTCAACCTGGTGGCCGCCCCGGCTGTCCTGGGCGCCATGCTGCTCGGGCTGGCCGGCCCCGCGCTGACGCTGCTGGCGCGCCTGCCCCTGGTGGCTGCGGCAGCAGGCGTGGCGGGCCTGGCTGGCGGCGCGCTGACGGCCGGCTTCGATACGGATCGTCCGCAGCCCTACAGCCTGTATCTGGCGCTTGATGCCAACGCCGGGCGCAGCTACTGGTTGTCCAACGATGCGGCGCTCGCGCCCTGGGTGCGCAGCCGGATGCCGGGCGCCGTGCAGCGCGAAGCACCGGGCGTGTTCGGCAGCACCGGCCCGCGCCTGTGGGTCGCGCCCGCGGCGCCGCAAGCCATCGATGCGCCAGTGGTCACGATCGTATCGGACCAGGTCGTGGGCGCCAACCGGCATGTCGACCTGGTGCTGCGTTCACCGCGCCGTGCGCCCAAAATCACACTGGCGGTCGATGGCGCGCCGGTGCTGGCAGCGTCCGTGGATGGCCAGGTACTGCTGGCCGAACGCCAGGACCGCTGGCGCGGCGCCTTGCACGGCTTTGGCGCGGCGCCGATCCGCCTGATGCTGCAGCTGCAGCCCGGCCAGGCGTTCACCTTGCGCGTCGCCGATGTGTCGTACGACCTGTGCGCGGCGCCCGGCATGGCCTGTCCGCCCACCATGCTGGCGCAGCCTTTTGGCGCCAGCGGGACCATCCAGGCGGTGCGCTCGACGGTCTTTCAGCCTTGAGCGCCCCTGGCGATCCTGACAAAGAAAGTGGCGTAGCGAGGTTATCTGTTCCTGCAGGCAAGAAGACTATCGAAATGTCACAACCCGCTGTTTTTTTTGTAAACATACAAAAAAGCAACATGGTGATACGGACGGCGCTGCAGTGCCGCTATGATGACCCCACTTGGCATTTTGGTAAGAGGATTACGCATGATTGTCGGCATTGATTTGGGTACCACCAACAGTCTCGTGGCGGTATGGGAAAACGGCGCGGCGCGCCTGATTCCCAACAGCCTGGGCGACCTGCTCACGGCATCTTGCGTCAGTGTCGATGAAGACGGCGCCATCCTGGTCGGGCAGGCAGCGCGCGAGCGGCTGCAGACGCACCCCCAGCGCAGCGCCGCCGCCTTCAAGCGCTACATGGGCAGCGACAAGGTGTTTCAGCTGGGCCAGCATGCGTTTCGCGCCGAGGAATTGTCAGCGCTGATCCTGCGCTCGCTGAAAGCCGACGCTGAAGCGGCGCTGGGCCAGGTGGTGACGGAAGCGGTGATCACGGTTCCGGCGTATTTTTCCGACGCCCAGCGCAAGGCCACGCGCGCTGCAGGCCAGCTGGCCGGATTGAAGGTCGAGCGCCTGCTCAACGAGCCGACTGCCGCCGCGCTGGCCTACGGCGTGCACTTGCGCGACCAGGAAACCAAGTTCCTTGTGTTCGACCTGGGCGGCGGCACGTTCGACGTGTCGGTCCTCGACATGTTCGAGAACGTGATGGAAGTGCGCGCGTCGGCTGGCGACAACCAGCTCGGTGGCGAAGATTTCGTGGCCACGCTGGTCGAGCGCTTCTTTGAACAGGCGCAGGTGCCGCCACGCTACCGCACGGATGCCATTTTCATGCAGCGCCTGGCAGCGCAGGTCGAACAGGCCAAGCGCGCACTGAGCGAGACCGGGCGCACCACCATCCGGATCGGCGTGGAGGATGGCGCCGAGTTTGCCATGGACCTCGACGAAGCCGCGCTGGAGCAGCATTGCGCGCTGCTGCTGGCGCGCCTGCGCGAACCGGTGGAACGGGCGCTGCGCGATGCGCGCCTGCCGATTCGCGAACTGGACGACATCGTGCTCGCCGGCGGGGCCACGCGCATGCCGGTGGTGCGGCGCATGGTGGCGCGCATGTTCGGGCGCTTTCCCTCCTGCGAGATCAACCCCGATGAAGTGGTGGCCCTGGGTGCGGCTGTGCAGGCGGGCCTGAAGGCCAACGACGCCGCGCTCGACGAAGTGGTGATGACGGACGTGGCCCCGTATTCCATGGGCGTCGATACGGCAAAGCAGCTCGACGCCGCCAACTTTTCGTTTGGCCATTTCGATCCGCTCATCGAGCGCAACAGCATCATCCCGGTCAGCCGCGTCAAGCGTTACCACCCCCTGGCCGACAGCCAGCGCGCCATCGTGTTTCCTGTCTACCAGGGTGAAGCGCGGCTGGTGGCAGACAATATCCGCCTGGGCGAACTGCATCTCGACTTGCCGCCCGGCCGCGCCGAAGACAATGGCGTCGACGTACGCTTTACCTACGATGTGAACGGTTTGCTGCAGGTCGAAGCGACGCTGGTGCGCACGCAGCACACGGTGTCGCTTGTCATTGAAGGCAATCCGGGCGTCCTTGGCGAAGCAGAAATCGCCACGCGCCTGGCAGGTCTCGCGGCCCTTAAAATCCATCCGCGCGACCAGCTTGAAAACCGTACCCTGCTGGCGCGTGGCGAGCGCCTGTACCAGCAACTGCGCGGCGACGCGCGCGAGCAGCTGGGCCACCAGGTCATGCTGTTCGAGCAGGCCCTGGCCACGCAGGACCGCCGCACCATCGGGCAAGCAGTGATCACCTTGCGCCAGGCGCTGGACCATTTCGAGCACCAGAGCTACCTGCTGGAGACGGATTGATGTCCGCAAGTACAGCGCCCCACGCCTTGCAGCGCCTGGGATTGCTGCCCGATGCCGAGGCGCGCGACATCCGGCGCGCCTACGCGCGCGAGCTGAAAAAGATCGACCAGGCGCGCGACGCAGCAGGTTTCCAGGCGCTGCGCGGTGCGTACGAGGAAGCGCTGCAGTTTGCGCAATGGCAGCGCGATCACCACACGCCAGACGCGGACGCCGGGGCACCGGCCGGTGGGCCGGCGGAGCCGGTAGAAGCAGTCCTGTTCGCACAGTCTGCACCAGCGACCCCGGACCAGCTGGCGGACGCCGTTGCCGAGGAATTCTGCACGACCCTCACGGCGCTTGGCGCTGCGCACCGTGGCGCAACCGATGCGCGCTACGAGGACATGCTGCGGCACGCGCTGGCGGACGAACGCCTGTTCGGCATCGCCGCCCGCCAGGGTTTCGAACTGCGGATGGCGATGATCCTGGCGCATGGCTGGCGCCCCGGGCACGAAGCCTTGCTGGTTGCCGCCGCTGCTGTTTTCGACTGGTCGCGCGGGCAGCAACTGGCCGTGCTGGGGCAAGCCGGGGCCATTATCGACCGTGCGCTCGAGGAGCGCGCCATCTTCGACACCCAGGCGATGGCCGACAAGCAGGCGCAACGGCGCCTCCTGGCGCTGCTGCGCCAGGAGGCGGTCCCTGAACACGCACAGATGATGCAGGACATCCCGGTGTTCATGCGCATGCAGGCGCGCTTTCCGCACTGGCTGTCGATCGTGGCGCCGCATGCACGTATCCTGCACTGGCAGGAGTACTGTAACGCGGTACCGCACGAACACCATGCAGCGCCGATGGCGCCGATGTCGGTGGCGCCCGAAAAATCGCCGTGGCCGATGCGGCTGCTCATCTGCCTGTTGTGCTGCCTGGGGCTGGTCCTGTACACGGAGGGGACCCGTTCACCTGCGCCGCCCCCGGTTGACGATACACACCTGTCCAAAGTACAAGGCGAGCCGATAATGCAGGAGCGTTTCAACGACATCATCGCGCGCGCCGACGTGCGGATGACGCCGGAAGAAGCACGGCATGCGTTCGCGATCGAGTTCGATGTGTTCCTCAATCCCGAGGGCCGTGTCGTGGGCGCGACGCCGATCGCCACCTCCGGCAACGCCCGTGTGGATGCGGCCGTCCGGGCCGCCATCATGGCCAGCGCCCCCTTTCCCTCCGAAACAAAAAGGACATTTGCGCTCACGTTCACTTATACGCCACCAGCCGGGACCGGGAAAAAGCACCCTTGAAAGCACTACAAGCGCCGCTTTCTGCAGCCTGTCGGAAAGACGGCGCGGCGCCGCCATGCCGCTCCTAGAATGACTTCACTTCATCACTTCCAGGATTCGCCATGCGCCACCTTGCCCTCGCTGCCGCCCTCACACTCACTTCGCTGGCATGCTTGCCTGCCATGGCCGACGAACAGTCACGCACGGCGCCGGCCTTTACGTCGATCGACCTGAAGGGCCCCATCAGCATCGACGTCCAGGCAGGCAAGGCGCAATCAATCACCGTGCGCGGCACGCCGCGATTCGTCGCGATGCTCGTGACGGAAGTGGTAGGCGGCGAGCTGCGTGTGTACCTGCGCGACGGCAGCACGAAAAAAATCAGCGGCGACCCGCGCGTCATCGTCACCGTGCCCGCGTTGCGCAAGTTCAGCATGGAAGGCGCCGGCGAAACGGTCCTGCGCGACATTGCGGGCGAGCGCTTCGACGTGCAGTACCGCGCCGCCGGCAGCATGAAGATTGCCGGCACGGTCAGGCAGCTCAATCTGCAGGCGCAAGGCGTGGGCGAAGTCGATGCACGCAAACTGATCGCCCGGGACGCCAACGCGACGTTCCAGGGCATCGGCTCAGTGGATCTTTATGCCAGCGGCAGGCTCGATGCGCAAGTCGACGGTATGGGCGAGCTGCGTTACTACGGCCATCCGAAAACAGTGAACAAGTCCGTGTCCGGGATTGGCAGCGTGAAGGCGGGCGATTAAGCGGTTTTCAACCTTGCCACTCGCGCCGCAGCAAACCGTACAGCTGCGAGTCCGATACCTCACCAGCGACGATCCAGCGCTCGCGCAGCAAGCCTTCTTCCTGGAAGCCGAGCCGCACGAGTGCCGCGGCCGACGCGGCGTTGCGGGGATCAATGTCCGCTTCCAGGCGATGGAGGTCCAGGTCCTTGAATGCAAACCCCAGCAGCGCTTGCAGCGCCTCGTGCATGTAGCCATGGCCCCAGTGGCTGCGCGCCAGTGCGTAACCGAGTTCGGCGCGGCGGTTCTGGCGGTGCAGGGAGAACAGCGTGCAGTTGCCGACCTGGCGCCCGGTTGCGGTGAGCACGATCGCAAAGCGGAAGCTCTCTTCCCGCGCAAAGCGGCCGGCATCCTCGTCGATCTGGCGCGCGGGACGCTCAAGGTCCGTCCATGGCGGCTCGCTGAAGTAGCGCATCACCTCAGGATCGGAATGAATGGCGAACAGGTCGCCTTCATCGCCGCGCTGGGGCGGACGCAAGGTCAAGCGGGGCGTGACAAGCGTTCTGGTATAAGCCATGCATCAGACTTTCAAAAATTCTTCCTTGCCACCCAGCCAGCGCGCCAGGTGCGCATCCACCGTGGCCGCACTGGCAGCATTTTCCAGCAGCGACTGCGCCACGTCGCGCGCCTGGTCGACCAGCCAGCCATCGTTTTCCAGGTCGGCAAAGCGCAGCATGGCTTCCCCCGACTGGCGCGCGCCCAAAAATTCGCCGGGGCCGCGGATTTCCAGGTCGCGCCGCGCGATTTCAAAGCCGTCGGTGGTTTCGCGCATCGTCATCAGGCGCTGCTTGGCGATGCCCCCCAACGGGCTTTGGTACAGCAACAGGCACACGCTGGCGGCAGATCCGCGCCCCACGCGCCCGCGCAGCTGGTGCAGCTGCGACAGGCCGAAGCGCTCGGCGTGCTCGATCACCATCAGCGACGCGTTCGGCACGTCCACGCCTACTTCAATGACGGTGGTGGCCACCAGCACCTGCACGTCGTTGGCCGTGAATGCGTCCATCACTTCCTGCTTTTCCGCTGCCTTCATGCGTCCGTGCACCAGCCCCACCTGCAGGTCCGGCAGCGCTTCGGCCAGTGTCGCATGCGTGTCGGTGGCTGTTTGCAGCTGCAGCGCTTCGGATTCTTCGATCAGCGGGCAGACCCAATAGACCTGGCGGCCTTCCAGCGCGGCTGCGTGGACGCGTTCGATGACTTCGTCGCGCCGGTTCTGGTCGATGGCGCGCGTGACGATCGGGCTGCGGCCAGGCGGGAGCTCGTCGATGACGGACACTTCCAGGTCGGCGTAATACGTCATGGCCAGCGTGCGGGGAATCGGCGTGGCCGACATCATCAGCTGGTGCGGCGTTTTACCGTTGCTGCCCTTGTTGCGCAAGGTGAGGCGCTGGCCCACGCCAAAGCGGTGCTGCTCGTCGACGATGACGAGGCCCAGCCTGGCGAAGTTGACCGTGTCCTGGATCAGTGCGTGCGTGCCGATGACGAGCTGCGCTTCGCCCGATTCCACCAGCGCGGTGGCGGCCACCTTGTCCTTCTTTTTCAGGCTGCCGGTCAGCCACGCCACTTTCACGCCCAAGGGTTCGAGCCAGCCGGCGATCTTGCGGAAATGCTGGTCCGCCAGGATTTCGGTGGGCGCCATCAGCGCGGCCTGGTAGCCGCTGTCGATGGCCTGCGTGGCCGCCAATGCTGCGACGATGGTCTTGCCGCTGCCGACGTCCCCTTGCAGCAGGCGCTGCATCGGATACGGGTTGCGCAGGTCGGCCCGGATTTCTTTCAGCACGCGCGCCTGCGCGCCGGTCAGCTGGAACGGCAGGATAGTTAAAAATGCTTCGGACAGGGCGCCCACGGCGCGCAGCAGCGGCGCGCCTTTTGCGCGGCGGGCGCGCTGGGCGCGTTTCAGCGACAGCTGCTGCGCCAGCAGCTCGTCGAACTTCATGCGTGTCCACGCGGGATGCGAACGGTCGGCCAGGGCGCCCTCGTCGATTTCCTGGGGCGGGTAGTGCAGCAGGCGCACGGCCGGCTCGAAGTCGAGCAGCTGCATCTGCGCGCGCAGCGCTTCCGGCAGCGTGTCCTGCCAGTCGATGCGCTTCATGGCCGCGGCAATTTCACGCCGCAGGATGGCTTGCGACAGGCCCACACCCGACGGGTACACGGGCGTCAGGCTGCTGGGCAGCGGCGCGCCTTCGTTGATGACTTTGTACGCGGGATGGACCATCTCGGCGCCAAAGAAGCCGTGTTTGATCTCCGCGCGCGCGCGCACCCGCACGCCTTCGGCCAGCTGGCGCACCTGGCTGCCGTAGTAATTCATGAAGCGCAGGTTCAGTTCGCCCGATTCGTCGGCGATGGTGACAATCAGCTGCTTGCGCGGTTTGAAGGTGACCTCGTTCTTGACCACGACGCCTTCGACCTGCGATACGTGGCCGCCGCGCAGGCAGGCCTCGCGGACGGACACGACCTGCGTTTCGTCTTCGTAGCGCATGGGCAGGTGCAGGACCAGGTCCATGTCGGTACGCAGGCCAAGCTTGGCAAGCTTGACGTCGTTGGATTTTGGCGGTTGATTTTGGGTCGATGGAGGCATATAAGGCAGCACTGGCTTAGAATAGAGGGTTGCCCCGCGTGCTACGACCCATATTGTACGGCTGGCACCCCCTTTTTCAATAGACTGCCTTTCAATGTATTCGCTTTCCGACTTCGACTTTATCCTTCCGCCCGAGCGCATCGCCCAGCTGCCGCTGCCGGACCGCAGCGCCTCGCGCCTGCTGCACCTCGATGGCGCAGCAATCACCGACCGCCGTTTTGCCGACATCGTCGACCAGTTCCAGGCCGGCGACCTGCTCGTGATGAACAACACGCGCGTGTTGAAAGCGCGCTTTTTCGGCGTCAAGGAAAGCGGCGGCCAGGTCGAAGTGCTGGTCGAACGCGTGCTGGACAACCGCACCGTGCTGGCCCAGGTGCGCGCATCGAAGTCGCCGAAACCCGGCAACCGCATCCGCCTCGCGGACGCCTTTGACGTCACTGCGGGCGAGCGTGCCGGCGAATTCTTTACCCTGCACTTTGAAGGCGACGTGTTCGACCTGATCGAAGCGCACGGGCGCCTGCCACTGCCACCGTACATCGAACACACGGCCGACGATTTCGACGAGCAGCGCTATCAGACGGTGTATTCGAAGGAGCCGGGCGCCGTGGCTGCGCCCACTGCCGGCCTGCACTTCGACCAGCCGTTGCTGGATGCGCTGGTGGCCAAGGGTGTGCAGATTGCCTACGTCACGCTGCACGTGGGCGCCGGCACGTTCCAGCCGGTGCGCGTGGAAAACCTCACTGAACACAATATGCACACCGAGTGGTACACGGTGCCGCAAGCCACTGTCGACGCCGTGCGTACGGCAAAACAGGCCGGGCGCGACGTCATTGCCGTCGGCACCACCAGCCTGCGCGCGCTCGAGTCTGCCTCGCAAACAGGCGAGCTGGTGGCCGGCAGTGCCGACACCAAGCTGTTCATCACGCCCGGCTACACCTTCAAAACAGTCACGCGCCTGATTACCAATTTCCACCTGCCCAAGTCGACGCTGCTGATGCTGGTGTCGGCCTTTGCCGGCTACGATGAAATCCGCGCTGCCTATGCGCACGCGATTGCCAACGAATACCGTTTCTTCAGCTACGGCGACGCCATGCTGCTGAGCACTCAATCAAAGTAAACACCCATGCTTGAATTTACCCTGCTTAAAACCGACACCAGCGGCCTGTCGCACGCGCGCCGCGGCCGCCTCAAAGTCAACCACGGCACCATCGAGACGCCCATCTTCATGCCGGTCGGCACCTACGGTTCCGTCAAGGCCATGTCGCCCCCGGAACTGGTCGACGTCGGCTCGCAAATCATCCTTGGCAACACGTTTCACCTGTGGCTGCGCCCGGGCACGGAAGTGTTCAACAAGTTTGGCGGCCTGCACCAGTTCATGGGCTGGGACAAGCCGATCCTGACCGACTCGGGCGGCTTCCAGGTGTTTTCGCTGGGCGCGATGCGCAAGATCACGGAAGAGGGCGTCAAGTTCGCTTCGCCGATCGACGGCAGCAAACTGTTCCTGTCGCCGGAAATCTCGATGCAGATTCAAAAGGCACTCAATTCCGACATCGTCATGCAGTTCGACGAATGCACGCCGTACGAAATCGACGGCCGCCCGGCCACGACGGAAGAGGCGGCAAAATCGATGCGCATGTCGTTGCGCTGGGCCCAGCGCTCGATGGATGAATTCAAGGGCGGTGAGAATCCGAACGCGCTGTTCGGGATCGTCCAGGGCGGCATGTATGAAAACCTGCGCGACGAGTCGCTGGCTGGCCTGGAAGACATCAACTTTCCCGGCGTGGCCATTGGCGGCCTGTCGGTGGGCGAGCCGAAGGAAGACATGATGCGCATGCTCGCGCACGTGGGTCCGCGCCTGCCCGCGCACAAACCGCACTATTTGATGGGCGTGGGCACGCCGGAAGACCTGGTTGCCGGCGTGGCCAACGGCATCGACATGTTCGACTGCGTCATGCCCACGCGCAACGCCCGCAATGGCTGGCTGTTCACGCGCTTTGGCGACGTCAAGATCAAGAATGCGCGCTACAAGGACGATCCGGCGCCGCTGGACGAATCGTGCTCTTGCTACACCTGCAAGACGTTCTCGCGCGCGTACTTGCATCATTTGCATCGTTCGAAGGAGATCCTCGGGGCGCGCCTGAACACGATCCATAACCTGCATTACTACCTGAACCTGATGCAGGAAATGCGCGACGCCATCGATGCCGATGGTTTTCACGCATTCAGGCTCAGTTTTAACGCTGACCGGTCCCGCGGTATTTAGTATCTTGGCCTGAATGCCGGTGCTAGAATACAGCGCACATTTTTTAATCTTACAATCGGAGTTCCCGTGTTCATTTCCAATGCTTATGCGCAAACCGCCGCTACCGCCGCCGATCCAGGCATGCTCGGTAGCCTGACCACATTTGCGCCACTGGTCCTCATGTTCGTGGTCATGTATTTCCTGATGATCCGCCCGCAGCAAAAGCGCCAGAAAGAACAGCGCGCAATGATGGATGCACTGGCCAAAGGCGATGAAGTCATCACCTCCGGTGGCGTGCTTGGCACCGTGACGCTGGTCAAGGAAGGCTACGTCACGATCGAAGTGGCTAGTGGTTCGATGGTCGTGCAAAAAAGCGCGATCACGACCTTGCTGCCAAAAGGCACTGTCAAGTCCTTGTAAAAAGGGCAGCGGCCGGTGTTGGCACCGGCCGTGAATGTTGACCACTGACTGTTGCAACCTTTGCTGGAAACCTATGAACCGCTATCCCGTCTGGAAATACGTACTGATCGCCTTGGCGCTGCTCCTGGGCGCGCTGTACACGGCGCCCAATTACTTCGTCGACTCGCCTGCCTTGCAGGTGACTACCGGTAAAACCACCGTCAAGGTCAACAGCGATACAACGACCCAGGTCGCGGAAGCGCTCAAGCGTGCCGGCATCCCGAGCAAGCAGGTCGACCTCGAAGGCGCCGGCAACAGCAGTGTCGTGCGTGCGCGCTTCGACACCACCGATGCCCAGTTCAAGGCCAAGCTGGCGCTGGAACGCGAACTGAACCGCGACCCCGCCGACCCTGACTACATCGTCACCGTCAACCTGGTCAAGAACACCCCGAAATGGATGCAGGCGCTGGGCGCCTCGCCAATGAACCTCGGCCTGGACCTGCGCGGTGGCGTGCACTTCCTGCTGCAGGTCGACGCGAACGCCGTCATGGAAACCCGCATGAAGGGCGTGCAGGCCAGCGCCCGCAGCCAGTTGCGTGACGAGAACGTGCGCCACATCGGCATCGACCGCACCGGCAACGTCGTCCATATCAAATTCCGTGATGCCGCGACCCGCGCCAAAGCCGAGCAAGTGTTGAGCAGCAAGACAAACGACCTGCAATTTGTGGAAACCGCTGACGGCACCGACATGCTGCTGGGCATCACCCTGAAGCCAGCCGCGCTGAAGAACACCATCGAAGAAGGCGTCAAGCAAAACATCCTGACGCTGTCCAAACGGATCAACGAGCTGGGCGTGTCCGAGCCGATCATCCAGCAGCAGGGCGCCGACCGCATCATCGTGCAGCTTCCCGGCGTGCAGGACGTGGCCCGTGCGAAGAGCATCATCGGCCGCACCGCCACCCTCGAACTGCGCCTGGTCGACAATACCGTTGTTCCGGGTACCGAGACGTCAGCTGCCATTCCCCTCAACTCCGAACTGTTCACCGAAGGCCGCGGTGCACCGGTGGTGCTGTCGAAAGACGTGATCCTGACGGGTGACTACATTTCGCGCGCATCGGCCAGTTTCGACCAGAACCAGCAGGCTGCCGTCAGTATCGACCTGAACGGCGACGGCGGGCGCCGCATCCGCGAAGCCACCCGCGACAACGTCGGCAAGCGCATGGCAATCCTGCTGAAGGAAAAAGGCAAGTACAACGTCCTGTCCGCGCCAACCATCCAGAGCGAACTGGGCTCGACCTTCCAGATCACCGGCATGGGAAACGCCGAGAACGCCAACGAACTGGCCCTGCTGCTGCGCTCGGGCGCGCTGTCGGCGCCAATGGAATTCGTTGAAGAGCGTGTGGTCGGCCCGCAGCTGGGCGCGGAAAACATTTCACGCGGCTTGCTGTCGACGGTGTACGGCTTCGTTGCCATCGCCATCTTCATGATCATCTATTACCACCTGTTTGGTTTCTTCAGCGTGGTGGCGCTGGCAGCCAACCTGCTGTTCCTGCTGGCTTTGCTGTCGATGATGCAAATCACGTTGACCTTGCCTGGCATCGCGGCAATTGCCCTGGCGCTGGGTATGGCAATTGACGCCAACGTGCTGATCAACGAGCGTATCCGCGAGGAGCTGCGTGCCGGCGCCACGCCGCAGGCCGCGATTGCCGAAGGGTTCAATCGCGCCTGGGCCACGATTCTCGACTCGAACGTGACGACGCTGATCGTCGGCCTGGCCCTGCTGGTGTTCGGTTCCGGCGCCGTGCGCGGCTTTGCAGTGGTGCACTGCCTGGGTATCCTGACCTCGATGTTCTCGGCCGTTTTCGTGTCGCGCGGCGTGGTCAACCTCTGGTACGGCCGCAAGAAAAAGCTGGGCAAAGTGTCCATCGGCACCGTCTGGACTGCTGGCTTGCCAGCGGTTAAGAAATAACAGGATAAGAGAACATGGAATTTTTCAAAATCAAGCGGGACATCCCGTTCATGCGCCATGCGTTGATTTTCAACGTTATTTCAGCGCTGACCTTTGTGGCGGCAGTCTTTTTCATCCTGCACCGTGGCCTGCATTTCTCGGTGGAGTTCACTGGCGGCACCGTGATGGAGCTGCGCTACCCGCATGCGGCGGACCAGGAAAACATCCGCCGCAACCTGGAAAAGCTGGGCTACGAGCAGCCTGAAGTGTCCAGTTTCGGCACCGCGCAGGACGTCATGCTCAAGCTGCCGATCCTGAAAGGCCATACCGGGTCCAACGGCTCGACCGCCATCTTCAACGCCCTGTGTGCAGCCGACGGCGGCAGCACGCGCGTGGTGCAATCGACGGCTGCCAACGGTGAAACCGTCAGCAAGCAAGGTTGCTACACGGCCGCCAACGTGGAAGCGGTCAGCGTGCAGCGGGTCGAGTTCGTCGGTCCGTCGGTGGGCGACGAGCTGGCCCAGAACGGCCTGAACGCATTGATCATGGTGATTGTCGGCGTGATGATTTACCTGGCGATCCGCTTCGAATGGAAATACGCCGTTGCCGCGATCATCGCCAACCTGCACGACGTGGTCATCATCCTGGGCTTCTTCGCGTTCTTCCAGTGGGAATTCTCGCTGACGGTGCTGGCAGCCATCCTGGCGGTACTGGGTTACTCGGTCAACGAGTCGGTCGTGATTTTTGACCGTATCCGCGAAAACTTCCGCAAGCAGCGCAAGATGAGCGTGACCGAAGTGATCGACAACGCCATCACCAGCACCATTTCGCGCACCATCATCACTCACGGTTGTACCGAGATGATGGTCCTGTCGATGCTGTTCTTCGGCGGCCAGACGTTGCATTACTTCGCGCTGGCGCTGACCATCGGTATTCTGTTTGGTATCTACTCGTCAGTGTTCGTGGCTGCCGCCATCGCCATGTGGCTGGGCGTGAAACGCGAAGACCTGATCAAGCCGGTCAAGGAAAAGGACGAGACGGATGGCGCAGTGGTGTAATTGCTGCCCTGAATGACAAAAGCCGCCCGGTGCAGACCGTGGCGGCTTTTTTATTGAATGTCGAGCGAAGGTGAAATACCGCACACAAGGCTGGTGAGAGCGTCGTTATAGTGGAACTGTCTCTTTCAGGACATCCCTAGTTTTGGACTTCAACCCGCTTTTTGAGCGGGTTTTTTTTGTCTGGCCGCGTTGTGCGAGGCACGTTGACGTATCAAACATGGTTAACTTTAAAACCGTCATCCTCGCGCAGGCGAGGACCCATAACACCTTTGTTTGGCGATAACGCTGGTCATCAGTGGTATAGGCCCCCGCCTTCGCGGGGGTGACGTGATAAAGGAGTGCGGGTGAACGACTAAGCCAGCGCGGCCGACAAACTCGCAATTTCCGCTGCCGACTCGGCCAGTACCGCTGCCAGCGTACCTTCACCGATCGTGAAATCAATGGTGGCAGCCGACTGCAGCCCGGACGCCCCGGACTGGCGTTGCAGCGGGGAAGGGATGGTGGTCAGGTCGCTGGCAAGGATGAGCGTGTCGCCCAGGTTTTCCGGCGGCAGCGCGCGCATGCCGATCCACAGTGCCTCGATGGCTTCCATGACAGGTTTTGGCACGCCCAGGCGGCGCAGCACGCCACGGCCGATGGCCACTTCGCCGTGCTCCATCCACTCGTCGGCGCCGTCGTCCAGCAAACCGGGAAATTCATGCGCGCGCGAGAGCAGGTAAAAGCCGCCGACCTGGTGCACGATGCCGGCAAACATGGCCGTTTCAGGATCGACGCGGCTGACCCGCTTGGCGATCACGTGCGCCAGCGACGCCACGTGGGCCGAATGCTGCCACAACTGGTCGGCCTGGCGTTTCAGGGCCGGGTCGCTGATCTGGCTGCCCAGCTGGCGCACGATGACGGATGCGGCCAGCGCGCCCAGGGTGCGAAAGCCGATGCGCTGCACGGCAGCCTTGACGTTGGTGACGTCGTTGCCGCTGCGGTTGTACGCAGCCGAATTGGCAATGGCGACAGTGCGCGCGGCCAGTAACGGTTCATTCTGGACCAGGCGCGCGGCTGCTTCCACGTGGCAGTCGGGATCGGCCAGCGCATGCTGCAGTTTCAAGGTCGCATCGACATTGGTGGGAAAGCTGATGTCACCGCGCATCGCTTGCGCGGCGATGCTTTTCATTGCGTCGAGTCTGTCCATATCGTCATCCACCAATTCTATGCTTTTGAAAAATCAGGCTTCGCTGAAAATCGCGTCGTAGCCGTCCTTTGGCTCTTCCGTGTTTTGCAGCTCGTCGACCAGGCCCAGGTCGCCCAGTTCCTCGACGGCGTTCATGAAACTGTTGACCTTGGTTGCGCCGATCAGGCGGTAGATGTCGCCGTCTTCATTGCGCACGCCGATCAGCATTTTTTCCTTGCGCACGTCGTCGACCGACGCCACGTCGAGCAGCAGGTTGCCGATGATGTGCTTGTCGAATTTGGCCGGGGTGAAACCGTCGAGGAGGGTGGTTTTCAAAATAAGTCCTTGTCGTTGAAATGGTGGAGGTGAATCCACGATGCTGATGGCAGGATTATAGCTGCCTGCGCGCGAATTGCCGCGCCATGGCGCTGCGCGTGATTACCATATGGCACGATGTTTCCAGTATGATCACTGCCGGTATTCCCCCATCACGCCAGAGAGTGTCCATGACCACCCAGTTCCGCGGCATCCTTGCCCTGCTTGTAGTCACCCTCGTGTGGGGCAGCACGTTTCCCGCCATGAAGGGCATGACGGATTATTTTTCGCCGGCCTGGATCATCACCATCCGCTTTGCGCTGGCCAGTGTGCTGCTTGCCCCCTTCCTCTGGAAAGCCCGGCGCCGCGACCTGCAATCGGGCGCCTTGCTGGGCGTGGTGCTGTTTGCTTCCTTCATGTTCCAGATCCAGGGGCTGGCGCTGACCAGCTCGAACCGTAATGCATTTGTCACTGGCCTGAACGTGCTGATCGTGCCGCTGCTGGGCATCCTGGCGGGGCGCATGCCGCCGCGCCGCATTTTCCTCGCGCTGGCGCTGGCCATTGCCGGGCTGGTGGCCCTGTGCTGGGACAGCGGCGCCTGGGGCAAGGGCGACAGCCTGGCCCTGGCAGGGGCGTTCTGCTTCGGCTTTTACATCACCATGATGGAAAAGCGCACGCAGCAGGCAGCGCGGCTGATGGCGCTGACAGCCGCCCAGATCCTCACTGTCGGTATTTGCGCGGCCGTCTGGCTGCTGGCGCGCGAAGTGCCGCGCTCGACCATCGACGCCAGCCAGGATTTCAGCAACTACTGGCAGTACGTGGGTCGCGGCATCGTCCAGTACGGCTGGAACCTGGCGTACCTGGGCATCGTGGCCACGGCTGCCATCATCTCGCTGCAAAGCTGGGGCCAGGCGCGCACCACTGCCAACGACGCGGCCGTCATGTATGCGTTCGAACCGGCCGCGGCTGCGCTGTTCGGCTTTTTCTGGCTCGGCGAAGCCTTGACTGGCCGCGGCTGGATCGGTGCCGCGCTGTTGATCTCCGGTATGATCATCAGCCAATGGAATACCGCGCGTCCCGCCGGCGCCCTTGCACCTGAATAAAGACCACTGATGCAGCATTTCGAATTCACGCGCCTGGCCCAGGAGCTGCCGCTGCGCGTGCTGCTGGTGCATGCCGGCGAATCCGACGCGTTGAGCTGGTCGGGCCTGTACCAGCCGCTGCGCCTGGCCGCCAAGTTCCTCGGTCCCGGCCGCCTGCACGTGGACGTGCGCAGCCCCGACAAATTCGTCGCCGACACCCAGCATCCCTGGCACGTCGTGCTGCTCGTTGCCGATGAAGCGCAGGCGGCCCTGCGTCCCGCCAACGTGCGCACGCTGGTCGAACGCTGCCGCGCGGCGCCCGTCTGGGGCGGGGTAGGCGCGGGCGTCCTGTGGCTGGCCGACGCCGGCGCGCTCAATGGCGTGCGCACCGCGCTGCCGTGGGCGCTGTATCCCGACGTCGACACCCTGGCCGACCAGGCCCTGTTCACGCCCAACCTGTATGAACTGGACGGCAACCGCCTGACCTGCTGCGGCGGCGCGGCCAGCATCGATTTTGCGCTGACGCTGGTCGACCTGATTTTTGGCGCCGACGTGCAGGCCAAGGTCAAGGAGGCGCTGTGCGTGGACCGCGTGCGCGGCCCGGAAGAGCGCCAGCGCGTGGCGCTGCAGGCGCGCTTCGGCATGCTGCAGCCAAAGCTGACGGAAGCCGTCACGCTGATGGAAACGAACATCGAAGAACCGCTGTCGACCGACGAAATCGCCCAGCTGTCCGGCCTGTCGCGCCGCCAGCTGGAGCGCCTCTTCAAGCAATACCTGGGCAGCCTGCCGTCGCGCTACTACCTGGAGCTGCGCCTGCAGCGCGCGCGCCAGCTGCTGCTGGACACGAATTATTCGATCGTGCAGGTGGGGCTGATGTGCGGGTTTTCGTCGGGGTCGCATTTTTCGACGGCGTTCGGGGCGCTGTTCGGCAATACGCCGCGGGAAGAGCGGCAGCGGAAGCTGAGTAGTTAAGTTAGCAGCCGAGGCATCTTTTTTCGTTAGCTTAAAAACCGTCATCCCGGCGCAGGCCGGGACCCATAACACCTTTCCGAAGTTGCTCCGCTCAGCGACTTGCGGTCATATGCTATGGGTCCTCGCCTGCGCGAGGATGACAGTTCATGTTGCGTTGGTGCCGACAGGCTCCGGTTAAAAATGAAAATGCCTGTCGCACATTGAAAAGATGAGCAACGCTGCCTTTCCTATAATGGGCCATCGCGCAGCGGCTGCTGGAGCCGCGCGGCCCACTTTTTGAGGAAATCGCCATGAATGCAAAGCTCGATACCGGTGTCACCACCCGCGCCGTCGGACGCAAGACGTTTGACGAGGTCTTGGTCCCGACCTACGCCCCTGCCGCGATGGTGCCGGTACGTGCACTCGGCCTGGACCTGTGGGACCAGGACGGCAAGCATTACCTCGATTTCACGTCCGGCATCGCTGTTTCCAGCCTGGGCCATGCGCCGCCGGTGCTGGTCGATGCCCTGACGCGCCAGCTCAACCAGGTCTGGCACCTGGGTAACGGCTACACCAACGAGCCGGTGCTGCGCCTGGCGCTGGCGCTCACGGAAGCGACATTCGCCGACCGCGCGTTCTTCTGCAACTCCGGCGCCGAAGCGAACGAGGCGGCCCTGAAGCTGGCGCGCAAGTACGCGCACACCAGGTTCGGCGCGCACAAGTCGCGCATCATTTCCTGCCTGTCGTCGTTCCACGGCCGTACGCTGTTTACCGTGTCGGTAGGCGGCCAGCCGAAGTACACCGAGGGCTTCGAGCCGCTGCCGCAGGAAATCAACCACATCCCGTACAACGATATCGCCGCCGCGCGCGCCGCCATCGGCAAGGATGTCGCCGCCGTCATCGTCGAGCCGATCCAGGGCGAGGGCGGGGTCATTCCCGGCCAGGCTGCTTACCTCGAAGCGCTGCGCGAACTGTGCGACGCCTCCGGCGCGCTGCTTATTTTCGACGAAGTCCAGTCGGGCGTGGGCCGTACCGGCACGCTGTACGCGTACGAGCAGTTCGGCGTCACGCCGGACATCCTCACCAGCGCCAAGGCGCTGGGCAACGGCTACCCGATCGGCGCGATGCTGACCACCGAAGAAATCGCGCAGCATTTCAACGTCGGCTCGCACGGCACCACGTACGGCGGCAATCCGCTGGCCGCCACCGTGGCGCTGAACGTGCTTGAGACAATCAACCAGCCCGCGTTCCTGGCGCGCGTGAAAGCAGCCAGCGCGACGCTGTTCTCGCTGCTGGCCAGACTGACCGCCGACTTCCCGCAAGTGTTCGGTCCTGCACGCGGCATGGGCCTCCTGGTGGGCTTGCCGGTGACTGGCGCCTACGAAGGCCGGGCCAAGGACATCACCAAAATCGCCGAAGGCATGGGCCTGATGCTGCTCATCGCCGGGCCAGGCGTGATCCGCTTTGCGCCAGCGCTGATCGTCTCCGACGCCCAGCTGGTCGAGGCTGACCGCATCCTGCGCGCTGCCGTCACCGAGTTCCTCGCGATGGCCACTCCCGCCGCGTAATTGCAATCCAGGCACTCCGGTGCCTGCCTTGACGACCAAAGGAAGCGCCCATGTTTGTAGTCCGACCGGTGGAAGTGGCCGATATCGCGGCGCTGGAAAGCCTGGCTGCCGTGACGTCGCCAGGCGTGCACACGCTGCCGCGCACGCGCGACAAGATTGCCGCATCGGTCGAGCGGTCGATCGCATCGTTTGCCGCGCATGTCGACATCCCCAGTGAAGAGTCGTACCAGTTCGTGCTCGAGCAGCAAGCCACAGGCGAGGTGCTGGGCACGGCCGCCATTTTTGCGTCAGCCGGCTCGAACGGCACCTATTTTGCGTTTCGCAACGACGTCATTCAGCAAGTCTCGCGCGACCTGAACATCAGCCACAGCGTGCATGCGCTCACGCTCTGTTCGGAATTGACCGCGTATTCGCAGCTGTCGGGTTTTCGCGTGCAGGACCGCGCCGTGGCTGCCGCCGAAGCGGCGCTGCTTTCGCGCGCGCGCCTGCTGTTTGCCGTGCTGGCGCCGCACCGCTTCGGCGACCGTTTTTTCGTGCCGCTGGCAGGCGTGACCGATGGCGCCGGCAAGTCGCCGTTCTGGGATGCGCTGGGCCGCAAATTTTTCAAGATGGATTTCCTCGACGCCGAGCGCGTCATCGGCGGCGCACGCAACCGCACGCTGATCGTCGAGCTGATGCCGCACTATCCGGTCTACGTGCCGCTGCTGCCCGGCGACGCGCAAGCCGCCCTGGGCCAGATCCATCCCGATGGCGAACTGGCGTTCAACCTGCTGGCCGAAGAAGGGTTTGAAGCCGACGAATACATCGACATTTTTGACGGCGGCCCGATCCTGCAGGCGCACAAGCACGCGCTGCGCTCGTTCACGGGCTCGGTCATGCGGCGCGTGGGCCCGGCGGGCAACACCCGCGCGGCGGAAGGGCAGGTCACGTATGCGGTGGCCACCGGCAGCGCGCACAACTTCCGCTCCATCTCCGTCACCTGCGCGTCGGCCGAACAGGGCGACACCATCATGCTGCCGGAAGCGGCGCAGCGGGCGTTGATGGTCGGTCCGGGCGACTGCGTCATCTGCGTCAGAATCTAGAGGACCCGCATGCTCGTTATCCGCTCCATCGCCGCCACCGACCTCGACGCCCTGCTCGACATGGCCAGTCAGGTCGGCTCCGGCATGACCACCCTGAAGCCCGACCGCAAGATGCTGGGCGACCGCGTGGCCATTGCGGTCGCGTCGTTCAACGAGACCATCCCGCCCGACCAGCGCGACTACATGTTCGTCCTGGAAGACACCACGCAGGGCCGCGTGGCCGGCATCTGCGCCATCAAAAGCGCGGTCGGCCTCACGGAGCCGTTCTATAACTACCGCATCGGCACGCTGGTGCATTCGAGCCGCGAGCTCGATGTGTTCAGCCGCATGGACACGCTGTACCTGTCGAACGACCTGACCGGCGCCACTGAACTGTGCTCGCTGTTTTTGCACCCCGACTACCGCGTCGGCCACAACGGCAAGTGGCTCTCGAAAAGCCGGTTCCTGTTCATCGCGCAGTTCAAGGCGCTGTTCACTGAAAAGATCATCGCCGAGATGCGCGGCTTCCAGGCCGAAGATGGCAGTTCGCCGTTCTACGAAGGCCTGGGCCGGCATTTCTTCAAGATGGATTTCGACCACGTCGACGACCTGACGGCGCTCGGCAAAAAATCCTTCATCGCCGAATTGATGCCGCGCCAGCCACTGTATGTGGCCTACCTGCCGGAGGACGCGCAGGAAGTGATTGGCAAAGTCCATAAATCGACGCTGCCGGCCCGCAAACTGCTGGAGCAGGAAGGCATGCACTTCGAAGGCTACGTCGACATTTTCGACGCCGGCCCGGTGCTGCAAGGGCGCGTGGGCGAACTGCGCGCGGTACGCGAGAGCGTGCAGGCAGTCGTTGTCGAAGGCGTGCACGCCGCCACTGACGTGCCGGTCCTGGTATCGAACACTGAACTGGGCGACTTCCGCATGATCGTCGCCCGCTCCCATCCTGGCGCCGCGCGCGTCGCGCTCACCACGGCTGAAATGGCGCTGCTGCGCGTGCAGCCCGGCGACCCGGTCCGCACGCTGTCGCTTACCGCTGCAACCTGACAAGGAACTCCGTACATGGCACATCCAAGCAATTTCATCGCCGGCAAATGGATCGCAGGCACGGGTCCCGAACTGGTCACGATCGACCCCTCCACCGGCCGCCAGAGCTGGTCGTCGAACGCCTCGAGCGATGCGGACGTGGACCAGGCCGTCCGCACCGCGCATGCCGCGTTCGAAGCCTGGGGCATGACGCCACTGGCCGACCGGATCGACGTCTGCTCGCGCTTTCGCGACCTGCTGAAAGAAAACGCCGAGGAACTGGCCGCGATCATTGCCGAAGAAGTGGGCAAACCGCTGTGGGAAGCGCGCACGGAAGTGGCGACCATGGCCAATAAAATCGACATCTCGGTGCAGGCGTATGGCGCCCGCACGGCAGAGACGGCGGCCAAGGTCGCCGACGGCAAGGCTGTTTTGCGCCACCGTCCGCACGGCGTGTTCGCTGTTTTCGGCCCCTACAACTTCCCCGGCCACCTGCCCAACGGCCACATCGTGCCGGCCCTGATTGCCGGGAACACGATTGTTTTCAAGCCCAGCGAATATGCGCCGCGCACGGCCATCATGACGGCGCTGCTGTGGGAAAAGGCCGGCTTGCCGGCCGGCGTGCTCAATGTGGTCAACGGCGGGCGCGATACGGGCATTGCCCTGGGCCGGCATCCGCTGCTCGACGGCGTGCTGTTTACCGGCAGCAGCCAGACCGGCGCGGCGCTGCACAAGCAGTTCGGCGGCCAGCCGGGCAAGATGCTGGCGCTGGAAATGGGCGGCAACAACCCGCTGGTGGTGTGGGACATCGAGGACGACGTTGATCATGTCAATGCAGCCGTCCATCACACGATCATGTCGGCGTTTATCTCGGCCGGCCAGCGCTGCACCTGTGCGCGCCGCCTGATCGTGCAGGATACGCCGGCAGGAGAAGCTTTCCTGGCGCGCCTGGTGCAGGTCGCCTCCACGCTGGCCGTGGGCCCGTCGAACGCCAGCCCGCAGCCGTTCATGGGCCCGGTCGTATCGTCCGCTGTCGCTGCGCGCCTGGTGCAGGCGCAGGCCGACATGGTGGCCCGCGGTGGGGTGGTGCTGCTGCAGATGACGCAGCCCGATCCCAACACTGGTTTCGTCACGGCCGGTATCGTCGACGTGACGAACGCTGCCGGCATCCCTGACGAAGAGTGGTTCGGCCCCTTGCTGCAAGTGATCCGCGTGAATGACTTCGATACGGCGATTGCGGTTGCCAACGCCACCGAGTATGGCCTGGCGGCGGGTTTGCTGTCGCCTGACGCGGCCCTCTGGACGCGCTTTGAATTGCGCATCCGCGCCGGCATCGTCAACTGGAACCGTCCCACCACCGGCGCGGCCAGTTCGGCGCCGTTTGGCGGCGTGGGCAAGTCGGGCAACCATCGCCCGAGCGCGTTTTACGCAGCCGACTACTGCGCTTATCCGGTCGCGTCAATTGAAACGCCTTCGCTCGCGCTGCCTGAAAAACTGTCTCCCGGACTGGTGTTCTGACCATGGCGCGCGAATTCAACTTCGATGGGCTGGTGGGGCCGTCGCACAATTACGCCGGCCTGTCGTTCGGGAATGTGGCCTCGTTCAGCAACGTGAAAAGCGCCTCGAATCCGCGCCAGGCTGCGCTGCAGGGCCTCGACAAGATGCGTGCGCTGGCCAGCCGCGGCTTTGCGCAGGCGCTGCTGCCCCCGCAGGCGCGCCCGAACTTCCGCCTGCTGCGCTCCCTCGGCTTTGGCGGCACTGACGCCGACGTGCTGGCGCGCGCATGGCGCGAGGCGCCCGTGATCCTGGCGTGCGCGTATTCGGCCTCGCCCATGTGGACCGCGAATGCCGCCACTGTCAGCCCATCTGCCGACACGCTCGACCGGCGCGTGCACTTCACGGCCGCTAACCTGAACAACAAGCTGCACCGCGCCGACGAACACGTGCAGTCGACGCGCACCCTGCGCGCCCTGTTCGCCGATGAACACCACTTCATGGTGCACCAGCCGCTGCCATCGACGCCTGCCTTTGGCGACGAAGGCGCCGCGAACCACACGCGTTTTTGCCGCCACCACGGCGATGCCGGCGTCGAGCTGTTCGTGTACGGGAAAGTGGAATTCGACCCGTCTGCCCCGCACCCGAAAAAATACCCGGCGCGCCAGACGCGCGAAGCGTCCGAAGCGATCGCCCGGCTGCACGGTTTGACTGACACACGCACCGTGTTCGCCGCGCAGAACCCGGACGTGATCGACCAGGGCGTGTTCCACAACGACGTCATCGCCGTCGGCAACGGCAATGTCCTGTTCTATCACGAGCAGGCCTTTGCCGATGAAGGCGCCACGCTCGACACGCTGCGCCGCGCGATGGACGGCGTGGGCGCCGAGTTGAACGCAGTGCGTGTCGACACCGGCATGGTGCCGCTTGCCGATGCCGTGGCCAGCTACCTGTTCAACAGCCAGCTGCTGAGCAAACCCGATGGCCGCATGGCGCTCGTGGTGCCGCACGAATGCCGCGAAAATCCGGCCGTGGCGCAGTACCTGGCCAGCTTGACCGCCAGTGGCGGCGCCATCGATGAACTTATCGACTTCGACCTGCGCCAGAGCATGCGCAACGGCGGCGGGCCGGCGTGCCTGCGGCTGCGCGTGGTGCTCGACGACGCGCAGGCCGCCGCCATGCACCAGGGCGTGATCATGACCGAGACGCTGTACGCGACCCTGGTCGACTGGGTCGGCCGCCACTACCGCGACCGCCTGGAGCCGGGCGACCTGGCCGATCCGGCCTTTGCGATCGAATGCAGCACGGCGCTGGCCGAGCTGGAACGACTGCTTGACCTGCCTGGACTGTACGACTTATCTTGAACCCATATTGAATAAAAATGTGCGCGGCCAACCCGTGCACCTGACAGCTGAAGGCATGCCGCCACAAGCGGAAACGCCGGCGGCAACACAACCTTGTAATTGGAGATAGCAGAGATGAACGACATGTCAAACGATGTGCGCAGCCAGACGATGGCCCTGATTAATGGCAGCCTGCCGGCCGGGTCCAACCCGCAGGTGCCGGCGCTGATTGGCGCGTGGCTGGGCGCCCTCGACCAGGACGATTTGTCCGGCACCGCCCCTGCCAGCCTGGCGCCGGTGCTGCTGGACGGCTTCGCGCAGGCGGCCACGCGCAGTGCGCCCGGCTGCCAGATCGCCACGGTCCGCTGGTCGGACGGGCGCGGCGAAAACGCCACGGCGCTGCTGGTCATCAACGACGACATGCCGTATCTCGTCGACTCCATCGTCATGGCCATGCGCAAGGAAAAAGTCGCGGTCGCTGCGGTGATGAACGCCGTGCTGCCGGTGCGCCGCAATGACGCCGGCGTGCTCGAGACGGTGGGCGACGCAGGCGGCAAGCTGGAATCGTATGTCCTGTGCCTGCTGGGCGAAGAACTCGACGCCACGGACCTCGCCGCGCTGACCGGCCGCATCCAGATGGTCGCGCGCGACGCTGCCGTGGTGCGCCGTGACCGCGTGGCCATGGCCGACCGCATGACGGCGGTTGCCGCCGAAGCGGCGCAGATTCAGGGCAATTCGGGCAACTCGGGCAGCGACGGCCAGGAAGTCGCTGCCTTCCTGGAATGGGCCAAGAACGAAGGCTACGAGCCGTTCGGCTACGCGTATTACAGCGTCAGGCCGGGCCAGCGCGAGCTGGAACGCGATGTCGCCAGCCGCATCGGCGTGCTGCAGGATACGACCCATCCGGTCTACGGCACCTGCCTGGCGAATATCCCGGGCGACCTGAATACCTTGTCCAGCCGCGCCGATACGCTGTCGATCGTCAGGGCCGACGTCGAAGGCACGCTGCACCGCGACCAGCCGCTCGACTTCATCGGCGTGCGCCGCGTCGACGCGCAAGGGAACATCCTGGGCGAGCATTGCTTCGTGGGCCTGTTCACGCGCGCCGCCACTGCCACCACGCTGGCGCGCCTGCCGTTTGCGCGCGGGCGCGTGGCCAGGGTGCTGTCGCTGGCCGGCGTGCGCCAGGAAGGTTTCCGGGCCGAGAAATTCCTTGAAATCCTCGAATCCCTGCCGCGCACCGAAGCGCTGGAAGCCGATCCGGAATGGCTCGCGCAAGTGTGCAGCTCGGTCGTCTCCTTGTACAAGCAGCCGCGCGCCAAGGTGTTTGCGCGCCGCGACGTGTACAACCGCCACCTGAACGTGCTGGTCTACCTGCCGCGCGAGCGTTACAGTGCAGCCGTTGCCGCCAGCCTGGCACAGGCCCTCAAAATCAGCTCCGGCGCGAGCGACGTCGGTTCGCAAACGCTGGTGGCCGACGGCCCGCTGGCGCGCGTCTACCTGATCGCCCACGCTGCGCGCTATCCGCTCGACCTGGAAACCGATATCCAGAAGCCGCTGCTGGCCATCATGGATGGCTGGCATGACCGCTTCTCCGCCATGGCTGCCGGCGTGGAAAACCCGGCCCTGCGCGGGCGCCTGCGCCGCCTGGTGAATGTCTTGCCGGTCAATTACGTGAATGCGACGCCGCCTGCCGTGGCCTTTCGCGACATGCAGGCGCTGGTGCAGAACGGCCAGCGCGACCACGTCGCCGTGCGCGTCGAGCATGGCGACGACGGCGCGCCGTCGATCCGCCTGTATTCGATTAACAGCGTGCCGTCGCTGTCGCGCATTTTGCCGGCGCTGAACAATGCCGGTGTGGCCATCGACCGCGAACAAACCTTCTGGGCCGACGGCGCCGACGGCACGCGCCACTTCGTCACCGGCCTGTCGGTCGATGCGGAGAGCGCCGCCAAGCTGCTCAAACCAGGCGTGCCCGAGGTTGCCGAAGAACTGTTCACGGCGCTGTTCAATGACCACGCTGAAGACGGCCGCCTGAATGGCCTGACCATCGAAGGCGGCTTGTCGATGCGCGAAGTGCAGCTCATTCGCGCCTACATCAGCTACTGGCGCCAGACCGGCTCCAAATTCTCGATCCGCTACATGGCCGAGATGCTGCGCGCCCAGCCTGCGCTGGCCCGCCAGCTGGTCGACGCGTTTGTCCAGCGTTTCGACCCAAGCCTGCCGGAAGCCACCCGCGCTGCCGCTGCCGATGCACTGGCAGCGTTGAAGACCGGCGTGGCCAAGGTCAACCACGCCGACACCGAAGAAATCATTGCCGCCCTGGTCGACATGGTGCAGGCCACCGTGCGCACCAACTACTTCCAGAACGATGGCGAAAAAATCATCTTCAAGTTCGACACGCGCAACCTGGCCCTGGTGCCGGAGCCGCGCCCGTACCGCGAAATCTATGTATTCTCGCGCCGCTTCGAGGGCGTCCACCTGCGCGGCGGCCCGGTCGCCCGCGGCGGCCTGCGCTGGTCGGACCGCATGGAAGACTACCGCACCGAGGTGCTCGGCCTGGTCAAGGCCCAGATGGTGAAAAATGCCGTGATCGTGCCGGCCGGTTCCAAGGGCGGCTTTGTCTGCAAGCAGATGCCGAAGGACGCCGTGCGTGAAACCGTGGCTGCCGAGGGCGAAGCCGTCTACCGCCTGTTCATCGCCAGCCTGCTGGAAGTGACCGACAACCGCGTGCGCGGCGACATCGTCCCGCCGGCCGACACCGTGCGTTACGACCAGGACGATCCATACCTGGTCGTGGCCGCCGACAAGGGCACCGCGACGTTCTCCGACATCGCCAACAGCATTGCGGTGCAGCGCGGCTTCTGGCTGGGCGACGCGTTCGCGTCGGGCGGCTCGAACGGCTACGACCACAAGAAGATGGGCATTACCGCCAAGGGCGCGTTCGAAGCCGTGAAGCGCCACTTCTATGAAATGGGCCACGACATGAACACCACGCCGATCACCATGGTCGGCGTGGGCGACATGTCCGGCGACGTGTTCGGCAATGGCGTGCTGCTGTCGCGTCAACTGAAGGTGCTGGCCGCGTTCGACCACCGTCACATCTTCCTCGACCCGACGCCGGATGTCGCCGTGTCGTTTGCCGAGCGCGCGCGCATGTTTGCACTGCCACGCTCGTCGTGGGAAGACTACAACAAGGAACTGATCTCGGTCGGTGGCGGCGTGTTCCCGCGTAACGTCCGCGCGATTGCGCTGTCGCCGGAAATCCGCGCGGCCCTTGACATCGCCGAAGAATCGCTGGCGCCGGAAGAACTGATGCACCGCATCGTCAAGGCGCCGGTCGACCTGTTCTACAACGGCGGGATCGGCACCTACATCAAGGCGTCGACCGAGACCCACGCGCAAGTCAAGGACCGCGCCAACGACAAGATCCGCGTCGACGGCAATGCGCTGCGCTGCAAGGTCGTCTCCGAAGGCGGCAACCTGGGCGCGACGCAGGCGGGCCGCATCGAATTCGCGCTCGCCGGCGGCCGTATCTTTACCGATGCGATCGACAACTCGGCCGGCGTGGATTGCTCCGACCATGAAGTGAACGTCAAGATCTGGCTCGACACTGAAGTCAATGCCGGCCAGTTGCCCGAAGCGGACCGCAATCGCATCCTCAACGAGATGACCGGTGACATCGAAGACCTGGTCCTGCGCGACAACACGCTGCAAACCCACTTGCTGGTGCGTGAAGTGCAGGCGCAGGTCGACCCTGCCGTGGTGGACGGCTACGCTGCGCTGATCACCAGCCTGGAAGCGGAAGGTGCAGTCTCGCGCGAACTTGAGCAACTGCCGACGGATGTGGAACTGCAGCACCGCAAAACGGTCGGCGGCGGCTTGACCGCACCGGAACTGGCAGTGGTCATTGCCAACGTCAAGAACCGCTTCAAGCGCCTCCTGGCCGAGTTCCCGCTGGTGGAGTTGCCATGGGCCGCAGCGGTGCTGCGCCCGTACTTCCCGGCCCAGCTGGTCGCCACCCGCGATCCACTGGCGCACCCGCTGGCCAATGCCATCCTGGCGACCGTGCTGGCCAACGAAGCGATCAACCGCTGCGGTCCGTTGATGATCCGCGACCTGGCGCTGGAACACCGCATCGACGACACGGAAGTGGTCAAGGCATGGGGCCAGGCCTGGGCCGCGCTGAACCTGGCGCCGGTCTTCGACGCACTCGATGCCGACGCATTGAATGTGCCGCGCGACGTCTCGATCGCCCTCGATGCGCGCACCCGCGTGCTGTTCCGTGCAGTGCTGGAAGGCGTGTTGTCGCTGCCAGCCGATGCTGCTGGCATGGATGAATTGACGGCGCTGTTTGCGCAACCCGATGCAGTCAGCCAGCTGGTGGCGGGCAAGTCGGATGTCGACGCGTACGCCAGCCTGCCTGCCGGCTTCGTGCAGGCGTGGAAAACCATCGACACGATCGAGTCGCTGGCCACGTTCCTGTTTGCGGCCGTGTCGGTGCAGCGTCCGGCCGGCATGTCGCTCGGCCAGTTCCTGCAGGTCGGCATGGCGCTGCGGTCCGCAACCGGCATCGACACGCTGGAGCGCGGCCTGAAAATCGCCCCGCAAAGCAAGGCGCAGGAACAGTTGCGCAACTACGCCATGCAGGCGCTGCGCCGCACCCAGCAGCGTTTGCTGACGCAGGTGATGGCGCAGGGCGGCGATCCGTTGACGGCAGTGCGCGACGTGGCGCAGGCGCGTGGCCTGACCGGATACGCACCAGTGGTGGACCTGGAACAGGCCATGCTCGATGTGTGGACGCTGTCCGAGGGTTCCAGCCCCGACCGCCTGGCGGCTTGAGCAAGGAGCGGCGATGAGCATCCCTGAATCCGTAAGGGCCCTGGCCCGGGGGGATTTCACCAAGCTGGCGCGCCGCTTCGGCGCTGCCGGCCTGGTGGTCGACGCGCCTGGCAAGGGCATGCTGACCGTGAAGTCTGCAACACCCGGCCGCGCCAGCGTCATCGTGTCGGTCGGCGTGCATGGCGACGAGACGGGGCCGATCGAGATGCTGGCCCATGTGCTGGACGCCTTGCCGGCCGAAGCGCTGGCAGTGGACCTGATGCTCTGTGTCGGGAACATTGATGCGATTTTGGCTGGCAAGCGCTTTCTCGATGCTGACCTGAACCGCATGTTCCGGCCGGTGCGCGGTGCATTGGCAGGCACCGCCGAGGCGTCCCGCGCCGACGACATGATCGCCGCCACCGTCGCGTTTTTCGACGGCGCGGGCCCGGTGCGCTGGCACCTGGACCTGCATACGGCCATTCGCCCGTCGGTGTATCCGATGTTTGCCGTGGTGCCGGACCTGGTGCCGGAGGCAGGCAAAGCGGCCCTGGTCGCATGGCTGGGGCAGGCGGCGATTGAAGCAATCATCATGAATCCGCAATCGGCCGGCACGTACAGCTACTACACGGCCGAGTATCATGGCGCCGCAGGCAGCACCGTGGAACTGGGACGGGTCGGGACACTGGGGCAGAACGATCTGTCGCAGTTCGACGCCGTTGCGGTGGCGCTCGACGGTTTGCTGCGCGGGGCGAACCTGCCACCGGCAGCAGTGCCGGCGCGCGTGTTCAGGGTGGCGCAGGAAATCGTCAAGCTGTCCGACGATTTCAAGATGGGGTTCGGCAAGGAGACGCAGAACTTCACGGCCCTGAAACGCGGCGACATCATCGCAACCGACCAGGAGACGGTGTACACCGTGTTCCACGAAGAGGAACTGGTGGTGTTTCCCAACCCGGATGTGCGCGTGGGCCTGCGGGCCGGGTTGATGGTGACCGCAGTAACCCCTTGATTTCACCACCACTACCACTATCACTACCACGTCATCCCGGCGAAAGCCCACTGCTGTCCGGAATAAAATTCTTGACGTTTTCATGGGAACAAGCATCCCTGATGCTTAGCCAAGAACAGAGCTTTTTCCTGTCGTCGTCGATGGACTGATTCTTCGACTTCAGGTCGCTGAA
>Ga0265780_10000607_pt1 | contig 54458 bp, 43 predicted proteins | sample P1T30metagenome_FD_192432 | JGI IMG/M metagenome (GOLD analysis project Ga0265780, IMG submission 192432) | Plant litter microbial communities from East Loma Ridge, Irvine, California - P1 T30 | ecosystem: Environmental > Terrestrial > Plant litter > Unclassified | place: USA: California... | reverse complement strand
AGCTTCGCATTACGCTCGGGGTACAGGTCGGGCAGCACCCGGTTGGTGGCCTCGGGGTGGCCCACATTGTCGGAAGCGTAGTGCGCCAGCGCGCCCAGCGCAAAGGCGTACTCGTTGCGGTCTTTGGCCTCGCGCAGCAGGTTGCGCACAAAGTCACCCGACCGCACGTAGTGCGTCAGGTTGGTAAAAAGCTCCGCCCCAAGCGGATAGTAGCCCATGTCCTGTAAAATGGCCCCGCCGTAGGCATAGCTTTTGGCCTCATTTTGCTGCTTGATAGAGGCGCCTGGGTAGCGCTTTTCGAGCAGCGGCAGCACGCACCTGTCCCAGGTCGAGTCGATGATGGACTGGTGGGTGAGCACCGAATAAGCGGCGGCCGGGGCCGCCGGGGCCAACAGTAGCAGCAATAACAAAAAGCGAATCAGGCGCATGGACGCGGGCAAAACGAATGGTTGCCCCTGCCAACGGCAAAGCCCGGCCGCACGTTGCGGCGGTCGAGCTTTTCGCCCCTCGCCTACCGCCGCCCCACCGGCCGCGCCGCCGCTTTGGCAGCCACCGGCTCATCATTGAGCGCCCCGATAAAGGCGATAATCGCCGCCTTTTCGGCGGGCGTCAGGTGCAGGCGGTCGGGGGCCAGCGTTTGGGTGGGCACGGCCAGGCCCAGGCCTTGTCCGCCGCCCCGGTCGTAGAAGTCAATTACCTCAGCCAGCGTTTGGTACACGCCGTTGTGCATGTAGGGCGCGGTGCGGGCGGCGTTGCGCACGGTGGGCGTTTTGAAGGCGGAGCGCTGGTGCGCAATACCGTGCAGCAGGTATTTGCCCTGGTCGGGGTCGAGCGCCGGGTGCAGGGTATCGGCGGTGGCGGGCACGCCCAGCACCTCGCTTTCGGCCTGCTCATACAGCGGCCCCACGGCCCCGCTGAAGAGCGGCGCATAGTGGCAAGTGCCGCACTTACCCTTGCCCATAAAGAGATTAAAACCCTGGATTTCCTGCTGGCTCAACGCCGTAGTATCACCGCGCAGGTGACGGTCGAAGCGGCTGTTGAGGCCGCCCAATGTGCGCACGTAGGCGGCCAGCGCCCGGCGCAAATTGCGCTCGGTGAGCGGCGCGGCTTCCTCGGCAAAGGCACGGGCAAACTGCGGCGCGTAGCCTTTGCGGCGCAGCGCCACGGCCACGGCGCTGAGCTGCCCACCCATTTCGGCACGGTTCGACACGACCTCATGCACCTGGTCTTCCAGAAAATGCACGCGGCTGTCGTAAAACAAGGCCGGCTGCAATGCCGCGTTGAAGAGCGTGGGTGTGTTGCGGGCCAGGTTGCGGCCGTCGAGCAGCGAGCGGTTTACTTTCAGGCCATCGGTATAGGCCTTTTCGGGCAAATGGCAGCTCTGGCACGAGCGCCCTGCCCGGCCCGACAGGGCTGGCTCGGCAAACAGCGCCGCGCCCAGCGCCAGCACCGCCGGGGTGGGCGCGGCGGCATCGGCCGGGGCAAAAAAGGCGGGGTCAAACGCGTCGGCGGCAAAAAACGTGGCTACCGACGGCCGAATGGCGCGCCGCCCGCTCACCAGGGCAATGCCGCGCTGCACTTGCCACGTTTTCAATTGCTCCAGAAACGGATTGAAATCCCGCGTAAAAAACGCCATTCGGTCGAAGGATTCGAAGCCCGCCGTGGTGGGGCCGGGCGCTTGCACGGCGGCCACGCAGCGGCTGAGTTGCGCGAGCAGCGGGGCGGGCGCATCGTAGCAGGCCAGCACCTGGCCGGTGGCTTGCAGCGTGCGGGCGGCCTCGGGCAGCGCGGTACCCACGGCAGGCGTGTCGAAGCCCGATATTCCTTTGGCTGCCAGGCGGTAGAGATTCAGACGCAGCGCGTCGAGCACCTCGCTGTCGGTGGGGCTGAGGGCAGGCAATTGGCCTTCGAGGTAGCGCACCTGGTAGAGCATATTATCCAGCTCTTGGCGCAGGTAGTCGCGGCGGCCGGGCTCGGTCGGCTCGGCGTACACCATTTCTTCGAGGGCTTGCAAGCCACCGGGCAGTTGCACTTGCTCGGGCTCGCTGGGCTCGGCTTCGGGCAGGGCCGCGCCGTTGAGGCGCTGGGCGGTGCCGGGGTAGTAGTATTCTACCGCAAATTCCAGCGGCTTGTAGGCCGCCCGGCACGCCACAAACTCGGTGCGCAAAGTAGCCTCATCGGCCTGGTCTACCACCGCCCGAAAGTGCGTGATGGCCGCTTGCAGCTTGCCCAAATGCGCGGTATAATAGCCTTTCACCTGCTCGGCCGGGGGCGGCGGCACAGCCCGAAAAGCCAACAGAAACGCTAGGCTCAGCAGCAGCGCGGTGGCGGTGTAGCGGCGGATGGTTTTAGGCTTGTTTTCTGCCCTAGCGGAAGACCCCACCCCCGGCCCCTCCCCTCCGGGAGAGGGGAGCCTGACGACTGAGTACGTCTGCTGGCGGTCGGCTCCCTTCTCCCGGAGGGGAGGGGCCGGGGGTGGGGTTAACGCGTTCGAACTGGCCTTTTTAGTAGAAATTTTCATTCAAAATAAAGCTTAGCCTGCGGTAGCATGGCCTGCGCCCGCTGCCGGGCCGCCGCCGAAAAGGCCGTGTGGCGCAGAATAACAGTGCGCAGTTTGGGCAACCGGCGCAGGGTGCGCGGCAGTTCGGTCAGCTGGTTATCATTGGCAATTAGCATTTCCAGGTTGGTAAGCTGGCCCAGGCTGGCGGGCAGCGCCTTGAGCTGGTTGCCGCTGATGATGAGGGCGCGCAGCTCGCGGCAGCCGCCCAGGCTGGTGGGCAAGGCCGTCAATTGGTTGTTCGCCAGGTTCAGTTCGCGCAGTTGGGTAAGGCCACCGAGCTGCGCGGGCAGTTCTTGCAACTGATTGTCATTCAAGTACAAGAACCGCAATTGGCGCAGTTCGCCGGTTGTGGCGGGCAGGAAGAGCAGGCGGTTGTGCGAGCAGTCGAAATAATCGAGCTGGCGCAGCTGCCCCAGCTGCGCGGGCAGCGAGGTAAACTGGTTCCAGGCCGTGACGAGGTAGCGCAGGCTATCGAGCTGGCCCACGCTGGGCGGCAACTCGGTCAGCGCGTTTTCGTTGACTTGCAGCTGCCGCAGGCGGCGCAGCTGGCCGAGGTTGTCGGGCAGGCGGCGCAGGGCGTTTTTTTGGGCAAATAGCTCACGTAGGCTATCGAGGTGCGTGATTTCATCGGGTAGTTGGCGCAGGTGGTTGTCTTGCACGTGCAGGCGGCGCAAGCGCGGCAGCTGGCCCACGCTGGCGGGCAGCGTTTCGAGGTCCTGAAAGCGCAGATTCAGCTCCTGCGTGCATTCGGGGTAGCGCAGGGCATCGGCCACGGTGAAGGCCGCCGCCGGGCACTGCTCGCCATAAACGCCAAAATTGCCCCGCAGCAGCGGGGCAATCCAGAGGCATAAGCTTAATAGGAGAACTAGGGTCGTATTCAAGTTGGCAAGTTTTTAAATCAGTGCAAAAACGCCTGTCATTGCGAGCATAGCGAAGCAATGACAGGCGTTTTTCATATCAACTCTACCCTATTGCTTCACAAACTGGCGGGTGAGGGTGGCGCTCGGCGTGCGCAGCAGCAGCAGGTACTGGCCGTTGCTCAGGTTTTGCACTGGCAGGCGCAGGGTGTTGGCGCCGGGGGTCAACTCTACTTCCTGCTGGGCCAGCACGCGGCCACCCAAGATGCTCATTACCTGCACGGTCGCTTTTTCGCGGCGGTCGTGGGTCAGGGTGAGGTTCAGCTCGCTGGTGGCGGGGTTCGGGTAGAGCGAGAGGTTAGCCGCGTTTTTGGTAGGCGCGATGGCGGTAGTCACGTTGCCCAGGTTTTCCTTGCGGGCAATTACCAGCGTAGTGGCCTTGTTGAACACAACCGACTGGCCGGCTGCGTCGGTGGTGGCGAGGGTGTTGGTCGAGCTCGGGCCCTGGATGGACACGAACATAAACTTCTCGTCGGGCGAGAGCGTCATGCCCGTGGGCTCCGAGCCGGCCGGCGTGGTGGCGAACAGCTCCACCGCCGGGGCGGCCTGGGTGTGGCAGGGCTTTACCAGCCAAATGTGGTTGCGGCTGCCGTCTTGCAGCACGTAGAGGTTGCCGTACGAGTCGAAAGTCAGGTTGTCGTTGCCGGTGCCCCAGGCTTCCTGCACCGTGGCAGCGCCGTAGTTCACGGGGTACGTCTGGTTGGTCACGCCCACCGGCTGGCCCACGAAAATCTCGAAATCACTCACGCCAGCAGCGGCATCGGCGAAGCGGTACACGCGGCCCGAACCCTTGGACGTGAAATAGATTTTACCGTCGTGAGGGCCGATTTCCACGTCCTCAACGCCCGCAAAGCTAGTAGCGCCCAGGGCCGTGGCCAGGGTCGTGGTGGTGTTGCACTCGGTGGGCGTGGTGTTGGGCACCACTATCCAGGTGCCGGTGGTGGCGGTGCCGATGGCCCCACCCAGTTGCAGCACGTAGAGCGTGCCGTTGCTTAGGTTACCGGCCGTGTTGGCCACGTACTTATACACGTAGCTGGTGCCGCCGTCGTCGGCGCCTTCATACACGGTTTTTTGGTCGGCGGCCACTACCACGTTTTCGTGCTTCATGCGGCCCATGCGCCAGAGCTTGTCGGGCGTGCCGTCGGCGTTCTGGTCTTTTACGGCGCGGGTGGCGGGGTTCAGTTCCACGTTCCAGCCGAAGTCGAGGTAGCCGTCGTTGTTGCTATCGGTGGGCGCGGTAGGCGTGTTTTCTTCACAGGTAATAACCGTGCCCCACGGCGTGGTGCCGCCCGAGCAGTTGTTGTACGTGCCCACTACCGGCCCAAAATCAACGGCATTTTTGGCCGACACATTCCAGAGCTTGGAGGTGGCATTATACTGTAAATCAAGGATACTCACCCCCGAACTGGCCGCCGAAGAGCCCTCGTGGTTGATGGACAAGTAGCCGTTGGTGCTGCTGCCGCTGATGGGCACGTAGCCCGTAAAGTCGTTGGCGGCCTTCACCGAGCCGCCGCCCGTGGTGTAGGCGTCGCCGGTCTGGGTTAGCACCTGGTACACGTGCGTGCTCGGAATTACGAGCGTCTGGGTCTGGGCCGAGGGCTGCACCGACACGAAGTTGCTGAGCGCCGTATTTGGCAGCGTAGCGCAGGTGGTCACGCTACTGGCCTGGTCTTTCAGCAGCTCCAGCTTGAAGCTGATATCGGAGCTATTGCCGCGGTCCTGGTGAATCTCAACGGCAATGGTATTGGTACCCGCCACGAGGGCCGATTTGGGCACGATGGCTTCGAGGTATGTGCTCTCATCGCTGCCGCCGATGGTGGCCACAGCTAGCGTGTTGAAGGCAATCGCGCCGGTGGGCAGGTTATCTCGGAAAATCTCCACGCCGTTGAGGTACACCACCGCGCCATCGTCGCGGATGAGGCGCAACTTGAGCTGAGCGTAGCCCGCCAGGCTGGTTACCTGAAACTGCTGGCGGAAATAGGTAGTTACGTGCTTGTTCGTGGCGTCGGAGCCGTAGCCTACTACGGTCGTTTCGTCGTTGTCGCCGTAGCCCAACTCGGCCGCGCCACTGGCCCAGGCCGCATCGTTAAACGAAGCCGCGCGCCAAGCCGTGCCTTGGTTCGAGCCGTTGTCGAGGTACTTCCAGGTGCTGGTGGCGGCCACCAGCGGGGCCGAGGTTTGGGCCGCGGCCGGGAGGGACAGGCCACCCAGCGTGGCCAGGAAAAGGAGGGTACTAATTGGTTTCATAAATGAATTCCAAGTGAATGAGGCTGCAAGCTCGGAACCCAATATGACCACTAGTTTACCCCTACTTTATCGTTGGATAATACCAGATTTTAAGCTTCACCATATTTTCACCTTAGCCTGAAAGACAGCTGGTAAGCCCGTTAGCTTTGGCCAACTTTATTTCAGTGCTCGCAGCCTTTCCAGTGCCTCTTCGGTCTCCTGGCGCTTTTTGGCCTCCTTTTCCTCCTGGTCTAGCGGCGCTTTGGAGGCGCTGCCGAAGAACGTAAGAATGTCCTGCCGCATCTTGGGCGTTACTTCTTTGAAATCGTTTTTGGCCAGCTCGCGCACCCACTCGCCATAGGTGCGGTCGGCCAGCGGATACTCGCCGATTTTGGTATCGTGGCCGGTATCGAAGTCCACGTTGGGCAGCTGCGTGGTCTGCCCGATAGTCGCGTCCTGCTTGCTCAATAGCTTGGCGTAGCTAACCACCGTTTCGTGAAAGCTCTGGCTGAAAATACGCTGCGCCTCGGGCGTGGGGGCGATGAATTTTAGCGATTTTAGCTTGCCCACCTTAGGTAGCACCTGAATAACGCCCGCCAAGATGCGCGCCCCAAACTTGGGCCGCTCGTAATTGCTGCCATATTCCTGCTCAAATTTTTCCTTGCTCTGCTTGTAGATGTAGTCGCGGCGGCGAATGCGGCGGTTCACCTTGCGCAGCTCGTGGCGGTTGGCGCGCCACGCCGCCCGGCTCGCCAGCGGAATGAGGTTGCGCACCGCAAAGCGGTACGAGCCAATAGCCAAGCCCGTGCTCATTACTATCTGCTTCATTTCCAAACCATAGGTTTGGGCAAATGCCCGTTCCAGCAAGTCTTCGCTGACCTTGAAGCCGATAAAATCGTGGTAGGCGCTGCTGCGGTAGCGGCCAGCGGCCAGCTGCGTCACGTCGAAGGCAAATTCGGTGCGGCCGTGGGCCGTGGGGTTTTGCTCGTAAGTAACGACGGGGCCGTATTTTTTTCTTAGCTCCGGAAACAGCAGCGGCACCGATTTATTGATGCCCACCTCGTGCCCGTAGATGTCAGCCGCGTAGTGCGCCAGCGCGCCCAGCGCAAAGGCGTACTCGTTGCGGTCTTTGGCATCGCGCAGCAGATTCTCCACAAAATCGCCCGACCGCACGTAATGCGCCAAGTCCGTAAACAGGTGCGAGCCAAAGGGATAATACCCCATGTCCTGCATAATGGAGCCGCCATAGGTGTAGGCTTTGGCCTCACGCAGCTCCTCTTTGGTGGCCCCCGGAAAACGGCGCTCCAGCGCGGGCTTTATATAAGGAGTCCAGCACGAGTCGATGCTGGCCTGGTGGCTAAGCACGGAATAGGCCTGCGCAGGCCGGGCCGCCAGCACGAGCCAGCCCAGCAGCACGCCAACGAAAAGACGTAGTAATAACACGGAAGTGAAAGGATAGAGGTGTAAGCAACCTCAACGGTGAAGCATTGTTCAGCGTTACTTTCCTATATACTGAGCCATTAGTGCAATAACCTACTGACGCTCGGGCGGCGCGTTCAGCCCCGCCGCCACCGGCCACGCCGAACTGCGAAACGCCACTGTGCGCACCCCCGCGTGCGGAAACTGCGGCCCCGCGGGCGGCAGCAGCATCGCCTCGGCAATGTCGGTGCTGAGGGCCTCCCCTACCGTGCGCACCGCGCCGGCCGGCACGCCCAGCCGCGCTAGTTCGTGCAGTAGAGCCCAGCCATTGAGCTCGGCAATGCGCATCAGCAGCAGCTCTTCGAGCGCGGCGCGGTGGCGCACCCGCGCCGGGTTGGTGCTAAAGCGCGGCTCGTCGGCCCAGCGCGGGCGCTGGAGCACGCCGCACAGCGTGCGAAACTGCGCATCGGTGCCCACGGCCAGCACCATGCGCTGGCCATCGGCAGCGCGGTACACGGTGCCGTAGGGCACAATGCCGGGGTGGCCCGAGCCCAGCGGCATGGGGTCGTTGCCGGTGGCGAGCCAGGTCGCGCCCTGGTTGGCCAGCGAGGCCAGGGCGCTGTCCCAAAGGCTAACTTCAATCAGGCAACCCTGGCCCGTTTTTTCCCGCTGATACAGGGCCGTCAAAATACCTTCTTTTAGTTGGTGGGCGGCAAACAGGTCGATAAATGCCACAGGCATTTTCTGCGGCGGGTCGTGCGGACTAGCAGCATTGAGGTGCATAAACCCCGTTTCGGCCTGCAACACCGCGTCGTAGCCCACCCGGTTGTAGCCCGGCCCGTAGCCCGTGAGCTGCGCATAAATAAGGCGCGGGTTTTGGGCGGCCAGCGCCTCATAAGCCACGCCGAGCCGGACCGCATCGCCGGGCTTGTAGCTTGCCAAAATCACGTCGGCTTCGGTGGCCAGCCGCTGCACCTCCGCTTGGGCGGCGGGCTGGCGCAGGTCGAGCGTGCGGGTATCTTTACCCCAGTTAGAGGCCGAAAAGTAGGCTGAAACAGTGCTTTCGGGGTCGTCGCCGGGCACGCGCCAAGTGCGCGTGACATCGCCGGCGGGCGGCTCTACCTTGAGCACGTCGGCCCCGAGCTCGGCAAAAAACTGGCCCACCTGCGGGCCCGCTAATACGGAGGCCAGCTCGAGAACGCGGAGGCCGGTGAAGGGCAAACTAGCTGACATAAACACGGTAAGCGATGGGAACTAGCCGGCGCGGCACTGCCTCTGCGTTGGCTCAGGCCGCTAAGTAACCGTACTCCTGCAATTCGGCGCGGGGATTGGCCCCCAGCTGGCGCAGGCGGCCTTGGTGCAGTAGGTACAATACGTCGCATACGGCCAGCACCTCGGTATAGCGGTGGTCCGTGATTAGCAAACCTTTGCGCAGCTTGGCGCGCTGCATTGCTTCGCCCAGCGCCTCCACATGCACCGGCATAATGCCGGAAAATGGCTCGTCGAACAGCGAAAAAGCTGTATCGGCGTGCAGCAGCAACAGTGCGTGCAGCAGGCGCTCGGTACCGCCCGAGCGCTGGCCAGCACGCAGGTCGAGATGAGCGCGCAAGTCGGGAAAATCAGCGGTTGCGCTTACCAAATCGACTTGCAGTAGCTGCGCGGCCTGCCGCAGCGACAAGTGCGCCGGCAGCAGCGGCGCTTGCGGCAGGTAGTTGAGCAGGCCGGGAGTTTGGAAGGCGGGCACCGCCCGGCGGCCGTCTACCCGCACGGAGGCATCGGGCACGGTGCGCGCCCCAAATATGGTCTGGAGCAGGCACGACTTACCGCTGCCATTGCGACCCAGCAAGCCCACAATCTGGCCAGTCTGCACCCGCAGGTAAATATCCGTCAGAATGGGGCGCTCCCCAAACAGCAGCCGAATGCCATCAGCTTCCAGCACGTGCGCGCCCAGCGGCGTGGTAGTAGGTGGCAAGCTCATGCGAAAGCCTGGTTAAGGGGCGTCACAAGGACCAGAAACAGGAGACTATCCAGCCCCACTATGCTTCCCCACAGCACGCTGCGCGACAGCCCCATATTGAAGTAAAACCAGTACTGATGGGGCTGCTGCTGCTCGGACAAGTACCACACGGCCGGCGCAGTAAGCAGCTTGATAAATAGCAACGTTGACAGCGCGAATTTTGACCAGCCCAGCAGCAGAGGCGGCAGTTGCACGCAGCCAATTATAAGGCCCGTGATGCCCAGCATGAAGGGAGCCGCGCTTCGGTAAAAGAAGAGGAGCGCCCGCAGGCGAGCAAAAAAAGCGACCATGTAAGAGGTAAAAGCCTACTTGTAGGCGCTGAACGTGAGCCTGCGCCGCCTAGTATTTACTTCACCACCCCCGCCCGCGCAAATACCGGAAAAATCACCTCACGCTCGCCCGCGCCCCACAGCCGCGTCAGCTCCTCGGCTACCAGGACCACGGCGTCGGCGCCATCGTGCTGCTTGCCGTAGTTGGCCACCGCCGACCACGTGCGCAGGTAATCCAAAAACCACTCGGCCGACCACTGCCGCCGCACCGTGAAACGCGCCCGCTGCACCCGCGCAAAGGGAAACTGAATGCGCGCATACTCGTCAAGCACGTGCCAGCGGTTGGCGTCCCAGTACGGCCCCACGGTTTCGTTGTGGAAATTCAGAATCCAGGCATCGAGCTCAGAATCGCCGGTTTGCACCAGGCCGTAGCCCCACTCGGCCAGCACGGTGCCGGGGCCAGCCACGCGGCGCACCTCGGCGTGGTAGGCCTCCTGGTCGAACCAATGCACGGCCTGCGCCACGGTAATGAGGTCGAAATGTTCGTCGGGAAAGGGCGTGTTTTCGGCTTTGGCTACGCGGTAGCGCACGTTGGGCAGCGGCGGCGCTTGCGCCAATTGGCTTTCGCTGAGGTCTGTAGCCTCTACATCACGAAAGTACTGGGCTAGCACGGCGGCCACCTGGCCGTTGCCGGTGGCGCAGTCCCAGGCCCGCAGCCGGTTCGTGACCTGGGGCAACAGCCAGGTGTAAAGCTCGAGTGGATAATCGATACGGTAGCGGGCGTAGAGGGCAGCCTGGGCGGAAAAACGGTCGAGCGACATGGCAGTGAAGGTAGGTGCTAGCCGGGCACTTATTCAGCTTACCTTTGTTACTAGTTGTCAGTAGGAAGTTATGCGTTGTCAGGTTAAAATCCACTTGGCTACCACCTAATGACTATCCACTAACGACTAACTAAAAGCGGTTTGCTGGCCCGGGAAATGCAAGGTCAGCACGTAATTCTTTCACTTTACCAGCTGAACCTTTGACGTTCCACGAATTTAATCTCCACGACGACCTGCTGGCCGGCGTGGATGCCATGAACTACCTCAACGCCACGCCCATTCAGGAGCAGGCGATTCCCAAAATCCTGGCCGGCAAAGACCTTATTGCCTGCGCCCAAACCGGTACCGGCAAAACGGCTGCCTACCTGGTGCCGCTGCTCGATAAGATTTCGCACGCCGGGCACGGCACCACCAGCACGCTCGTGCTGGTGCCCACCCGCGAGCTGGCCACCCAGATTGACGAGCAGGTCACGGGCTTCGGCTACTTCGTAGAAGCCTCGTCCATTGCCATTTACGGCGGCGGCAAAAGCGAAAACTGGGAGCAGCAGAAGCGTGCGCTCACCAGTGGGGCCGACATTATTATTGCCACGCCCGGCCGCCTCATCGCCCACATGCAGCTCGGCTACGTCAAGTTTGAGGACCTGAAGTACCTGGTGCTCGACGAGGCCGACAAGATGATGGACATGGGCTTTTCGGACGATATTCTGAATATCGTGCGCCAGCTGCCCAAAACCCGCCAAACGCTGCTATTCTCGGCCACGATGCCGAGCAAAATCCGCGACTTTTCGCAGCAGATTTTGCACGAGCCCGACGAGGTGCGCCTCGCCGTGAGCAAGCCCGCTGCTGGCATCAACCAGCAGTTTTACATGACCTTCGACCACCAGAAGCTGCCGGTTTTGGAGCACCTCATCAAGGCCCAGGACGTGCAGAGCATGGTGCTGTTTACCAGCAAGAAAGCGGCCGTAGCCGGCATCGTGCGCTCGCTCAACAAGCTCGGATTTCCGGCCCAGGGCATCAGCTCGGACCGCACCCAGGAAGAGCGCGAGGAAACCATGCGGGCGTTTAAAAATAAGCAATTCCCCATCCTCGTGGCCACCGACGTGGTGAGCCGGGGCATTGATATTGACTCGCTTAGCCACGTGGTGAACTTCGACGTACCCCGCGCCGCCGAGGACTACGTGCACCGCATCGGCCGCACGGCGCGGGCCGCTACTACCGGCACGGCCATCACCTTCATTGCCGACCAGGACCAGGACCGCATCGTTAAAATCGAGAAGCTCATCGAGCGCGAAATCGAGAAGCAGGCCATTACCGAAGGCCTCGGCTACGGCCCCGCGCCCGAGTTCGACCCCAAGCGCTTCAGCGGCCTGGGTGGCAAAGGCCGCGACGCCCGCGGTGGCGGCTCCGGCGGCCGCGACCGGGGCCCCCGCCGCGAAGGTGAAGGTGGCGACCGTGGCCCGCGCCCGCCCCGCGCTGAAGACGACCGCCGTAATGGCGGTGGTGGCGGCCGCGACCGTGGCCCCCGCCGCGAAGGCGACGCCAAAAACGACCCCCAACGCGCTGAGCGCATGGCCACTGCCGCCGCTCGCCTTGCCGCCATCGACGCCGGCCAGACGCCCATAGCCGCCTACGTAGCCCCGCCCCGCGAAGGCCGCCCCCCCCGCGAGCCGCGGCCAGAGGGTGAAACCCCACGTGCCCCCCGCCCACCCCGCGAACCCCGGCCCGAAGGTGAAGCACCACGCACTCCGCGCCCACCCCGCGCCCCACGCGAAGGCGAAACCGACGCCCCGCGTGAGCCCCGCGCAGAAGGCGAAAACGACGAAAAAACTGAAGGCCAGCGCCGCCGCAAGCGTGGTGGCCGCAACCGCGGTGGCCGTGGCCCCCACCCGGCCGATGGCACCGCGCCAGCAGCCGAAGCACCAGCTTCGCCTAGCGCGGAGTAGCAGCTTTTAAAGCTGCTTTTACGAAGGATTGCTAATACTTGCCAAGCAGTTTACTGTATTGGACTTACGGAGAAAGGCTGTTGTTGCTGCGTTATGCTGGCAATGACAGCCTTTTTTCATGATTTCTACATCTTTATAATAGCGAAACGAGTATGCATGATGCATAAGTCTCCTTTTCATGAAAAGCAGCTATGACCCAGCCATTACGCTCGTTTCTTTATTTACTGGTTGCCCTGTTTTTCTGCGGCTGCAAGACCGAAGAGCATGAGCCGGTTGATAAGTCAACTCCCAAAGTCTTGGTCTTTTATAAGACGGCCGGCTTTTATCATTCCTCCATCCCGGTGGCTATCACGGCCATTAAGCAGCTCGGGGCTAAAAATAACTTGGCAGTCCACGCAACCGATGCCGCGACTGCCTTCAATCCGGTTACGCTAGCGGAATACCAAGCGGTTGTTTTTTTAAACACGACTGGTGATGTGCTGAATAACGCCCAGCAACAAGCCTTCGAGGAATACATCAGGGCCGGCAACGGGTTTGTGGGTATTCACGCCGCCACGGATACGGAATACGATTGGCCATGGTACAACGGGCTGGTGGGCGCTTATTTCAACGGCCATCCCGCCGTTCAGCAAGCAACCATTCAGGTGCTTACCAAAAACCACCACGCCACGGCGGCCCTGCCCGATACCTGGCAGCGCACGGACGAATGGTACAATTTTAAAAGCTTGGACCCAGGGATTCAGGTGCTGGCGAACCTGGACGAGAACAGTTACACCGGCGGCAGCCACGGCAGCAGCCACCCGATTGCCTGGTACCACACGTACCAGGGCGGCCGGGCCTTTTACACGGCTGGGGGCCATACGGACGCCAGCTACCAGGAGCCGCTGTTTTTGCAGCACCTGCTGGGTGGTATCCAGTACGCGGTTGGTAATTTAAAGGAAGGCCCGACGCTGAATCCGGATACGGCATCAACCTATGTGTGGCATAACCTGCTGGACCAGAATCTGACGCAGTGGGATAAATTTATCGGGGTGCCGCACTACAGCATCAACCTGCCCGGCCACCCCTCGGGCGATGGTATAAACGGCACGCCCGTCGGCTTAAATAATGATCCGCTGAATGTATTTAAGGTGGTGCTGGACAACGGCAATCCTGTGCTGCACGTCTCCGGGCAGATTTATGGCGGGCTAAGCACCAAGCGGGAATATGGCAATTATCACCTCAAAGCGGAGTTTAAGTGGGGCACGCGCAAGTATGAGCCGCGCTTGAACGATAAGCGCGACAGCGGCATCTTGTACCACGCGAAGGGCGGGCACGGCGCCTTTTGGAACGTGTGGATGCTGTCGCAGGAAATGCAAATTCAGGAAGCCGACATGGGCGACTATTTTGCCTTAGGGCCGGGTGCAGATGCGCGAGCCGCCTATCGCACGGCCGATAACCTGCTAGCCTGGATTTACGACCCTTCGGCTCCCTTGCAAGCGTTTGGTCTGGGGCAGAATGGCCACTGCCGCCGAAGCCAGAACAAGGAAAAGCCGCTGGGGCAATGGAATACCGTTGAGCTGATTTGCCTGGGCCAAAAAAGCATTCACGTAGTGAACGGGGCAGTAGTCATGGTACTAGAAAACTCCCGCGAACAGAAGCCCAACGGCTCGCCGGGCCCATTGGTAGATGGCAAAATCCAACTGCAATCGGAGGCGGCCGAAGCCTACTACCGCAATATCCAAATCCGGCCCATCACGGCCATCCCGGCAAAATACCGATAAGCAGTAGCTACCGAACGCGACAAACTGACAACGGCCCCGCTCGCATCCTATGCAAGCGGGGCCGTTGCTTAGAGCCCACCCGAATAAGGTAGGGAGAATTATATTCTTTTGGGTAAGGTTATGCTTAAAGCGTTTCGCCCACGTTAGTCTGGATTTGTGTCACCCGATAGAATCGTCTTTTTGCATGACCGTTCTTCTCCTGTTAGCCTGACTTTAAAGAGTTTACCCCGACGCCAGACGTATCATATGGCAGTGCTACGCTGTCTATAGCCTGGCCCTGGGACTACGTTAATTGACATTCAACGTAAGCGCACCTACTTGAGCAGGCAGGTGGCCCGCGCCGGAACGCTGGGGTTACTACTCAAAAAAGGGTGTAAAATAATGGCTTTTGCTGACATGTGAGGCGAAGGCTTACGCTAGGACACGGAAGCCGGTTTTCACAATTATTTGTTTCCCAAAGCAATAGCTCGTTAAGTACGGCTTAAATCCCGTAGTATACAAGCTAAAATTTTGTTTTTTATTCCCCCCGCAAATTTCTACCTTTGTGCCCCGTGTCAAAAATTTGCTTGCACGCTGCCCAAAATAATTGTGAATAAACCGTCGCTGCTGCTCCTACCGGCCCTTGCCGCGCTGGGCCTCACTACCCAATGCCAGTCGAGCAAGCCCGCCACGACGGCTGCCACTGCCACTACTCCGGCCCCCATCACGGCCTCCGTTTCGACGCCCAAGGAGTACCGCTACACTACCGCGCCTAACGACCCGCTCGGCGTGCGCGTGTACAAGCTGGACAACGGCCTGACGGTGTATCTGTCTGATTACAAGAATGCACCGCGAATTCAAACCTATGTAGCGGTGCGAGCCGGCTCCAAGAATGACCCCGCCACGGCCACTGGCCTGGCGCACTATTTGGAGCACATGGTGTTTAAGGGCACGTCGAAGCTAGGCACCAAAGACTGGGGCAAGGAGCAGGCCGAGCTCAACAAAATCGAGGCGCTGTATGAGACGTATCGCAGCCAGCGCAACGACCCGGCTGCCCGCAAGCGCACCTACCACCAGATTGACTCGATTTCGGGGGTAGCGGCGCGCTACGCGGTGCCCAATGAGTACGATAAGCTGATGGGCAGCCTCGGCTCGAAAGGCTCTAACGCGCACACCTCCAACGAGGAGACGGTGTACCAGGAAGACATTCCGAGCAACCAGCTGGAGAAGTGGTCGGCCGTGCAGGCCGAGCGCTTCAAGGAGATGGTGCCGCGTCTGTTTCACACCGAGCTGGAAGCCGTTTACGAGGAGAAAAACCGGGGGCTGGACTCTGACTTCAACAAGGAGTTTGAGGCGCTGAACGCTAGCCTCTACCCCACGCACCCCTACGGCACTCAAACGACCATCGGCACGATTGAGCACCTGCAAAATCCGTCGATAACTGAGATTAAGAAGTACTTCACGCAGTACTACGTGCCCAATAACGTGGCACTGTGCCTGAGCGGTGATTTGGACTACGACCAGACCATCCGGCTGATTGACAAGTACTTTGGCGACTGGCAGCAGAAGCCGGTGCCCGCGTTCAACGCGGCGGTGGAGAAGCCGATTACGGCCCCTATTACCAAGGAAGTGGTAGGGCCACAGTCTGAAAACGTGATGCTGGGCTACCGCCTAGCCGGCAAAGCCACCCGCGACGGCCTGCGCCTGCGGATGCTCGACAAGATTCTGACTAACGGACAGGCTGGTCTCTTCGACCTCGACCTGAACCAGCAGCAGAAGGTGTTGCAAGCACAGACGTTTGCTGATGCCAACGACGACTACTCGACGCACGTGCTCTACGGCACGCCACGCCAGGGCCAGAGCTTGGAAGAAGTAAAGGCGCTGATGCTAGCCGAGGTGGAGAAGGTCAAAAAAGGCGACTTCCCCGACTGGCTCATTCCGGCCATCGTGAACAACGAGAAGCTGACCCGCACCAAGAGCTACGAAAGCAACGAGGCCCGCGCCTCGGCCATGTACGAGGCGTTTATCGAGCGCGTGAGCTGGGCCGACTACGTGAAGCAGAACGAGGATTTTGGCACCATCACGAAGGCCGAAATCGTGCAGTTTGCCAAGGAGCACTACGGCCCCAATTACGTGGCCGTGTTCAAGCGCACCGGCAAAGACCCGAATACGGTGAAGGTGGTGAAGCCCGCCATCACGCCCGTGCCGGCCAACCGCGACGCGGCGTCGGCCTACTACACTGAGGTGAGCAAGCTACCGAGCACCGAGTTGCAGCCGGTTTTCGTTGATTATAAAAAGGATATTCAGACGACGAACATCAAGGCTGGCCTGCCGCTGTACTACACCAAGAACAGCGAAAATGGCTTGTTTAGCCTGTTTTACGCCATCGACCTGGGCACCAATAATCTGCCGCTGCTGGAAGTAGCTACCGATTATATGCAGTATTTGGGCACCGGGCAGTACTCGGCGGCGCAACTGCAACAGGAGTTTTACAAGCTGGGCTGCTCGTTTGCGGTCAGCAGCAGCCAAGACCGGGTACTCATCAGCCTCAGCGGACTGGACAGCAACCTGGAGCCGGCGCTCAAGCTGTTTGAGCAGCTGCTCAACAACCCGCGCCCCGACGCGGCGGCCCTCAAAAACCAAGTGGCCGGCATACTCAAGCAGCGCCAAGATGCCAAGCTCAACAAGGGCGTGATTCTGAACCAAGCCATGCTGAACTACGCGAAGTATGGCGCGCGCAATCCGTTTACTAACATTGTCCCCGAGGCACAGCTGAAAACGCTGAAACCGGAGCAACTGACGGCAATGCTGAAATCGCTGCCCACGTATGAGCACCGGGTGCTGTATTATGGGCCGCGTGAGGTGACCAGCATTACCACTGCCATCCGTACCGAGCACAAAACGCCCGCCACCCTTAAGCCCGACCCGGCCGCAAAAGACTTTGCCGAGCAGCCTTTGAACCAGAAAAAGGTTTATTGGGTGGATTACAACATGGTGCAGGCCGAAATCCTGTTCCTGACCAAGGGCGATGTGTACAGCAAGGCGCTGGCCCCCACGGTGGCGCTCTACAATGAGTACTTCGGCGGCGGCATGGGCAGCATCGTGTTTCAGGACTTGCGCGAGAGCAAGGCGCTCGCTTACTCGGCCTCGTCGCGCTACTCGAATGCTGACAAAACTGGCCGTTCGAACTACATCCTCAGCTACATCGGCACGCAGAGCGACAAGCTGCCCGAGGCCATGAGCGGCATGGAAAACCTGCTTACTGATATGCCAATGGCCGACGCCAACTTGGTTATCGCCAAGCAAAGCATCCGCAATAGCATTGCCACCGACCGCATTACGCACGAAGGCGTGCTGCTCAGCTACGAGCGCGCCCGCCGCCTTGGCCTCGACTACGACCTGCGCCGCGACGTGTACGAACAGACGCAGAACATGACTTTTTCCGAACTCCAGAAATTTCAGCAATCCAAAATCAAAGGCCAAAATCAGGTGATTTTGGTTATTGGCTCCAAGGACCGGCTGAATTTCAAGGAGCTAGCCAAATACGGCGACGTGCAGCAGCTGACGTTGAAAGAAATATTTGGCTATTAACATTTGTCATGCAGAGCGCAGCGAAGCATCTCGCTCGCACCGTTGCTAAGCTAACGTTAGGAGTTAGTGCACCACGCGAGATGCTTCGCTGCACTCTGCATGACAGACGCCCTTAACGGGCACCCCAACAACGACTACCCTTCCCACCCCTCCACCTGACTAAATCAGAATAACTAATTTCCTCATGGCAGAGCAGAAAATCACCATTAAAAATGGTAAGCTCAACGTTCCCGACCAACCCACTATTCCCTTCATCGAAGGCGACGGCACCGGGCCGGATATTTGGCGTGCTTCGCAACTAGTACTCGACGCAGCGGTAGAAAAGGCCTACGGTGGCAAAAAGAAACTGGTGTGGAAAGAAGTACTGGCTGGCGAAAAGGCCTACAAGCAAGTAAATAACTGGCTACCCAACGAAACCCTCGACGCCTTCCGCGAATACCTGGTGGGCATTAAAGGCCCGCTGACCACGCCCGTAGGTGGCGGCATCCGCTCGCTCAACGTGGCCCTGCGCCAGGAGCTAGACCTATACGCCTGCGTGCGCCCAGTGCGCTACTTCGAGGGCGTACCCTCGCCCGTGAAGCGCCCCGAGCTGACGGACATGGTGATTTTCCGCGAGAACACGGAGGATATCTACGCTGGCATCGAGTACATGAACGGCACGCCGCAGGCCCAGAAAATGCTGGAATTCCTGCAAGACGAGATGGGCGTGAAGAAAATCCGCTTCCCCGATTCGTCGTCGTTTGGCATCAAGCCGGTGTCGAAGGAAGGCACTGAGCGCCTGGTGCGCGCCGCCATCAAGTACGCCCTGGAGCATAAGCTGCCGTCGGTGACCTTGGTGCACAAGGGCAACATCATGAAATTCACCGAAGGCGCGTTCAAAACCTGGGGCTACGAGCTAGCCGAGAAGGAGTTTGGCAGCAAGGTGTACACCTGGGCACAGTACGACAAAGTGGTGGCCAAGCAAGGCCAGCAAGTGGCCGACGCGCTGCTCAAGCAAGCCCAGGAGCAAGGCAAGCTCATCATCAAGGACAGCATCGCCGATGCCTTCCTGCAACAGATTCTGCTGCGCCCAGCCGAGTACTCGGTTATCGCTACGCTGAACCTAAATGGCGACTACATCTCCGATGCGCTCGCGGCCATCGTGGGCGGCATCGGCATCGCGCCGGGTGCCAACATCAATTATCTCACCGGCCACGCCATCTTCGAGGCTACCCACGGCACCGCGCCCAAGTACGCCAACCAGGACAAGGTGAACCCCGGCTCGGTTATCCTCTCGGGCGTAATGATGCTCGAATACCTGGGCTGGAAAGAAGCCGCCGCCCTCATCACGAAGGGCCTCGAAGCCGCCATCCAGAGCAAGCACGTCACCTACGACTTCGAGCGCCTGATGGAAGGCGCTACCCTGCTCAAAACGAGTGAGTTTGGCGAAGAAATCATCAAGAATATGTAGTAGCTTGGCGGTCGCCAATCAACAAAAACCCCCGCGTTGGCTGAAAGGCTGGCGCGGGGGTTTTGTTTTTATTTGAATTTCTACTTTATTATTGCGAAATGGAAGCAGGATGGAATATTGGTGATAAGGTCGCCATACCGAAAGAAACTGAAATGCTTCTACATGAGAATGGAAGGCCATTTTTGATGTACGATAACTTTGAGAAGGAAATTAAAGAATCTGGCTACCCCCTAGATTATTTAGTCATAACAAATAATTATATTCCTATTTAATTATTTTCTAAATTCTATGGCTTGCAAGAGGGAGAATATTTGTATACAGCTAGTTATGATTTAGTAGGTAATAAATCTTGGCCCATCTTCTTAAAAAGAAACGTTTTTCGAGCAAAACACCTCAGTCTACATAAAACTACCAAGCTTCCATAACCTCAAACTTTAAAAAACAATTTTATGCATATCATGTACAATCAGGGGCCAGCTTTTATATATGAAGGTCTGGCGAGAGCAGTTTTTGACAACTGCACCAAATATGGCGACCCATTTGGCATTGCTGCGCAAGATAATTACATTAGGCTGTTTCCTAATATCACTGAGAAAGGCAGAAGGGCTCTGTCTACAATTATTATAAAGATGATTATTGACCATTCAGATTCAGAATACAAGGAACGTCTTCGCAAATTAGACGATAATGTTTGGGAAGCAAAGACTACAGAGGATATTACTGCTATCATTGATAAGTGTATTAAGATAGGTAATAGCCTAGGCTATTAGATAAAGTATTTATCTTACTCGCATTCGACTTATCAATAACACCTCCCCCATCCGCTCGGATGCTGAGCTAACCCAGGCCCACCTGCGGCTGGATGAATTGATTACCGGGCACGCGTATGACTCGCCCAGCCAGGATGTGCGCGACAAGTTTGAGGTGCTGACGGCGTTGATTTACTATTAAGAGCAGTGCACCCGTAAGCTAGGCGAGTTTGCGTAGAAGCAAAGGATTAGCTGAGCCATTAGCCGATTTAGGCTACACCCCCTACCACAAAGTCCCCCGTCAGACGAGACTTTGACGTGGGGCTTTTTTGCGCCCGAAATAAACTACGTATTACCAACGTTATTACTGAACTGTTAAGCGTCCGCTACCCTTGGTGAGCAGCGGGCTATAAGCTTGGTGGCAAAGCGAGCACCCTTTATTAAGTACGGGCTTCTATAGCGCTTGGGCACAACGTGATACCCCGCTAAGGGCGCTCATTTGCATCGAATAGGCTTTAAGTAAGAATTTTTAGCATAAATTACCGCAAAATTGCGGCTAGCAAATTTTAAGGAGTAGTACCTAGCAACGACTCTACCAGCGATTCTTTTCCGGTTAGCACTCAGGTCGATTCATTTTCTCTATTCAGGCTTACAGTAAATTAAAATATTTAGATTTTAATACCCTTGTATGATTAAAATGAAACCGACCTTTTCTGCCCGCATCCGCACCCCCAAACAAAAGTTATTGCTAGCCTTTATCATATTCATAACTGCTGCTTCTGTATTCGGCTTTGGCAAGGGCATGCGTACTGCCCCGTCTACCGATTTGTCATTGGCCAGGTATTATGATAATAAGGGAGAATGTCCTGGCATTGGCATCTCGAATGCAAAACTGAAAACTAAACTAGTAGATAATAAGGTGTTATACATGCTGAATTTGACAGTAGCTAAAGACAAGCCGAAAAGACTTCCGCTTTCTTTCACAATCAAGCTCACGGATAAGGATGGATTTGATATTCAGTATTTTATAATAAATTCCTCTTACTTAACTGAGGAGCTGGATTCTTCAGAGAAATCAGTTGGCTATTCCTACCAAGGCAGCCAGCTTATGGATGCAGGTAAATACCAATCGGTAGCTGGGTGGAATTTAATTTGGGAATCCAAATAGCCTTTGTTTCATACTGCCTGTCTATAAGCGAAGGCTCATCCATAAGCAGCTTAATAGAGCCTGTTTAGAATTTACTAAATCGTCATGCTCCGCTTCTCAGCATGACGATTTACTAGAAAACCAAGAAGCCCTAAACAGGCTCAGAATTTATTCGTGAATTGCGGGCTTGTCTTCTCAGAGTGGCAGCACTATACTAGTAGCTCGAATCCACGTATTCTGTCAGAACTAAGCCTTCCGGCTGCTCAAGACACCTTTGAAGCTGGTGCTACACATAGTATCTGCTGCCTACTTGGCTTTTTAGGAAACAGAGAAACCTCTCACTTTGAATCGACCTAATACTAGCCGTCACATTTTTTCGAGTGGGCTAGTTCTCGTGTTAAGAACAACTGCTAGTAGCACTATTCAGGGAAAGTAGCTTCTGCAAACGCTCGCGTTTTTTACTTTCTTCAGAAAGGGGGCTTCTTGGACTGCGCCAGCGGGTAGCAGGGCGTGTGGGGGCAGGTGCGTTGGTTGGCGCGGGGGTGCTAGCTTGCACCCGACAAGACTCGTTTTCATTTCCCCACCACGCTCATGAGCAAAATCAAGGTAGCCAATCCCGTCGTAGAACTGGACGGCGACGAGATGACCCGCATCATCTGGAAGTTCATTAAAGACAAGCTGATTACGCCGTATTTGGACCTGGATATCAAGTACTACGACCTCGGCATCGAGTACCGCGACGAAACCAACGACCAGGTAACCATCGACTCGGCCAACGCTATCAAGCAGTACGGCGTGGGTATTAAGTGCGCCACCATCACCCCCGACGAGGAGCGCGTAGCCGAATTTGGCCTGAAGCAGATGTGGAAGTCGCCCAACGGCACCATCCGTAACATCCTGGATGGCACCGTATTCCGCGAGCCCATCGTGATGAGCAACGTGCCCCGCCTCGTGCCCAACTGGACGGCCCCGATTTGCATCGGCCGCCACGCCTTCGGCGACCAGTACCGCGCTACCGACTTCGTAACCAAGGGCAAAGGCAAACTTACCGTTACCTTCCAGCCCGAAGATGGCGGCGAAACCCAGTCGTTTGAGGTCTACAACTTCAAAGGCGACGGCGTGGCGCTGGCCATGTACAACACCGACGAAAGCATCCGGGGCTTCGCCCACGCCTGCTTCAACCAGGCCCTGAGCAAGGGCTGGCCACTGTACCTGAGCACCAAAAACACCATCCTGAAGAAGTACGATGGCCGTTTCAAGGACATCTTCCAGGAAATTTACGAAGCCGATTACCTGGCCAAATTCAAGGAAGCTGGCATCACCTACGAGCACCGTCTGATTGACGACATGGTGGCTTCGGCGCTGAAGTGGAACGGCAACTTCGTGTGGGCCTGCAAAAACTACGATGGCGACGTGCAGAGCGACACCGTAGCCCAGGGCTTTGGCTCGCTGGGCCTGATGACCTCGGTACTCGTGACGCCCGACGGTGGCACGATGGAGGCCGAAGCCGCCCACGGCACCGTGACGCGCCACTACCGCGACCACCAGAAGGGCAAGCCCACCAGCACCAACCCCATCGCCAGCATCTTCGCTTGGACGCGTGGCCTGGAGTTCCGCGGCAAGCTCGATGGCAACCAGGAGCTTATCGACTTCTGCCACGCGCTGGAAGCCGTGTGCGTCGAAACCGTAGAAAGCGGCAAAATGACCAAGGATTTGGCCGTTTGCATCCACGGCAACAAAGTAGAACACGGCCGCGACTACCTCTACACCGAGGAATTCCTGGAAGCGCTCGACGAGAACCTGAAGAAGAAGCTGGGCAAATAAGCTCGGTTTTTTGCTCCCGAAAAGCTCACTTGGCCGCTGGCCGAGTGGGCTTTTTTTCTTAGCGCCTACGGGCTTGGTCAACGCGGGGAACCTCACCCCCGCCTCTCCAAAAAAGAGGGAGCCGACCGCAAGTAGCGATGGGTTGTCGTTGGAAAGTCGTCAGGCTCCCTTCTTTTTTGGAGAGGGTCCGGGGGTGAGGTTCCCCGCGCAACCGACATTTGCACGACACTCTCAACAACTGCGATGACCACTCCCGACGACCACCTGCGCTACCCCATCGGCCGGCCGCAGCTACCCACTGCTCCGCTCACTCCGGCCGAGCGCGCTGTCTATATTCAGCAAGTAGCCGAGCTACCTACTCAGTTAGCGGCCGCGGCCGAGCGCCTCGGGGCCGAGCGGCTGGGCCTCCCCTACCGCCTCGGCAGCTGGACGGGCCAGCAGGTCATTCACCATGTGGCCGACTCGCATATCAATGCCTACTGCCGCTTTCGGCTGGCCTTAACGGAGGACAACCCGACCATTCGGCCCTACGACGAAGCCACCTGGGCCGAGCTACCTGATGTGGCGGCCACGCCGGTAGCCGTGTCGATGGCGCTACTCGCCAGCCTGCACAGCCGCTGGGGTACGCTGCTACACCACCTCACCGAAGCGCAGTGGCAGCGCACGTTTTTCCACCCCGAAACCAAGCGCACGGCTACCCTCGACCAAACCCTAGTACTCTACGCCTGGCACGGGCGGCACCATTTGGGGCATTTGGAATTGTTGAGTACTGTTGCGCGGACTTTGTAGTCCGCGCGGTTTCGGAGCCGGTAAACAGGCTGTAGAGACGCAATACTTTGCGTCTGGCGCCAGGGTACGCTACTCAGCAACGCCAGACGCAAAGTATTGCGTCTCTACGCTCTTCAATGACTGTACACGGAGGCCGAAACGGCTCTAGGATACAGACGCGGGCTACAAAGTCCGCGCAACATTGCTTTCTTCGCTCTATGCCTACTTCCACCGACCACCTGCGCTTTCCCGTTGGGCGGCCACAATTGCCCACTGGCCCGCTCACGCCGGCCGAGCGCGCCACCTACATTCAGCAAATTGCCGACCTGCCCGCACAGCTAACGGCCACCGCCCGCCGGGCGGGTGGCGAGCGCCTGCAACTACCTTACCGGCCCGGCGGCTGGACGGGCCGGCAGGTTATTCACCATCTGGCCGATACGCACCTCAATTTATACAGCCGTTTTCGGCTGGCCCTCACCGAAGACAACCCCACGGTGCGGCCGTTTGACGAGGCGGCCTGGGCCGAGTTGCCCGACGTGGCGGCCACGCCCATCACGGTGTCGTTGGCGCTGCTCGACAGCCTGCACCAGCGTTGGGTCGTGCTCTTGCAGCACCTCACCGAGGCGCAGTGGCAGCGCACATTTTACCACCCGCGCTACGACACCACTTCTACCCTCGACCAAGCCTTGGTGCAGTACGCCTGGCACGGGCGGCACCATTTAGGGCACCTGGAACTGCTGGCCAAATAACCCACAAAAAAGCCTCCCGACACTGAGTGTCGGGAGGCTTTTTTTAAGCGCCTACAGCCTTATTGCCTTTGCGACGGGCGAATGAGCGTGTTGCCTTTGCCGTAGCGGCGCAGGCTTTTTTCGGCTTCGGGGTTCAACTGAGCGGCTTTTTCAAGGTCGCGGCGGGCTTCCTTCATCCGGTCGAAGCTGGCGTAGCTGATGCCCCGGTACTCGATGGCATCGGCGTAGAGCGAGTCGAGGGCGATGGCACGGGTGAAGTCGGCCACGGCGGGCTTGTACTGGTACATCTGCATCTTGGCCACGCCCCGGCCAAAAAAGGCTTCCTTGTCGTCAATGCGGTATTTCAAGGCCCCGCTGAAGTCAGTAGCGGCTGCTTTGTATTGCTTCAGCATCAGCTCATTCACGGCCTTGTTGTAGTATAGGTCGGGGTTGTTGCGCTGCAAGCGCAGGGCCGCGGCGTAGTCGGGCGCAGCGTCCTTGTAATTCTTGAGGTTGGAGTTGGCCTTGGCGCGCTCAAGCAAGGCGCGGGGGTTTTTGGGGTTGGTGCGTAGCGACACGTTGGCGCGGGCCAACTGGTACTTGTAATCGGCGGCGGTCATCTTCTTTTCGGCGGCGCGGGCGGCCGAGGCCTCGGCGGCCGAGGGGGCGTTGGGGTCAGCGGCCGCGTCGGTGGCCTCGGCGGCGGGCGTATCGAGGCTGGCTACCGATACCGAGCCATCGGCGGCGGCCGTGCTGGCGGTGGCCGTTTCGGTAGGGGCAGGCGGGGCAATGGGCGCAGCGACGGTAGTACTCGTGGGGCGCTCGTTTTCGGTGGTGGCGGTGGCGCAGCCGGTGGCCAGCGTCAAAGCAGCCAGGGCAGCGGGCACCAAATGCGAAAAAGTAGACTTCATACTTGCAGAAAATAGCGCTTCAGAATAAGCCCAACAGTAAAATAAGGCCAGCACCTTCTACGGCAAAGGCGAGGGGGTTGGTTGTCAAACACCTATTCTTTACGCCGGTTGTTAGCAGTAAGCCGGCCCGCTGGCCGGGCCCAACGCGGCCCTTGGCGGGCTTATCTTTGTCGGGCCGGCGCGCCCGGCGGTTTCCTTTCTATTTTATTTCCCGCACATTTTTCTCATGGCATTGCAATTTGACCTGGTAGTAATTGGTTCAGGGCCGGGCGGCTACGTAGCCGCTATTCGCGCCTCGCAGCTGGGGCTGAAAGTGGGCGTCATCGAGCGCGAGAGCCTCGGCGGCATCTGCCTCAACTGGGGCTGCATCCCGACCAAAGCCCTGCTCAAAACCGCCCAGGTGTACGAGTACCTCCAGCACGCCCAGGACTATGGCCTGACCGTGAAGGAAGCCGGCTTTGATTTCAACGCCGTTATCAAGCGCAGCCGCGGCGTGGCCGATGGCATGAGCAAAGGCATCAACTTCTTGTTCAAAAAGAACAAGATTGAAACCGTAATGGGCACCGGCAAGCTGCTGGCCCCCGGCAAAGTAGAGGTAACCAAAGCTGATGGCACCAAGGAAACCGTAGAGGCCAAAAGCATCATTTTGGCCACCGGCGCCCGCGCCCGCCAGCTGCCCAACCTGCCCATCGACGATAAGAAAATCATCGGCTACCGCAAGGCCATGACCCCCGAAAACCTGCCCAAACGCATGGTTATCGTGGGCTCGGGCGCCATCGGCGTCGAGTTTGCGTACTTCTACCGCTCCATGGGCACCGAGGTCACCATCGTGGAGTTCCTGCCCCGCATCGTGCCGGTAGAAGACGAGGAGGTATCGCGCCAGATGGAGAAATCCTACAAGAAGCTGGGCATCAACATCCTCACCAATGCGGAAGTAACCAAAGTGGACACCAGCGGCGCGGGCTGCAACGTGTTCATCAAAACAGCTAAAGGCGAGGAGCAGATTGCCTGCGACGTGGTACTGAGCGCTGTGGGCGTGCAAACCAACATCGAAAACATCGGCCTCGAAGAGCTAGGCATCAAGACCGAGCGCGGCCGCGTGCTGGTCGATGACTTCTACCAGACCAACGTACCTGGCATTTTTGCCATCGGCGACATCATTCCCGGCCCGGCCCTGGCGCACGTGGCATCGGCCGAAGGCATCATTTGCGTGGAGAAAATCACGGGCCACCACCCCGAGCCGCTCAACTACACCAACATTCCCGGTTGCACCTACGCCCAGCCCGAAATCGCCTCCGTAGGCTACACAGAGGCGGAGGCCCGGGCCAAAGGCTACGAGGTGAAAGTGGGCAAATTCCCCTTCTCGGCCTCGGGTAAAGCTTCGGCCGCCGGCGTGAAAGATGGCTTCGTAAAAGTGATTTTCGACGCCAAATACGGCGAGTGGCTCGGGGCCCACATGATTGGGGCCAACGTGACCGAGATGATTGCCGAAGTGGTAGTAGCCCGCAAGCTCGAAACCACCGGCCACGAAATCATCAAGTCGGTGCACCCCCACCCCACCATGAGCGAGGCCATTATGGAGGCCGCCGCCGCCGCCTACGACGAGGTAATTCACCTGTAAGCGTAGAGCGAGATTCTTGTAAAACACCCCCCGGCAGTACTCCTGCCAGGGGGTGTTTTTTTGGTAGCATGTCAACAACAGATAGGCAACTCTCAAGGCCAATTTATCCCAAAAAATGGCGCAACAATTTGCTAATTTGTTATTTAGAGCAAGCTTATAGTTGGTGTACGGGTACGTGTAGAGACGCATATTTGCGTCTCGCGTTAGCCGAGCCCAACAACGACAAGACGCAAATATGCGTCTCTACACGTACCCGTACACCAACTCCGAAACCACTCTACCTAACCAATTAGCCCCTACAAAGCGGCTTTCAGGGCATCGCCCAAATGGCTTGCGGCGGCCGTGTCGCCCTTGGCAATCGCCATGGCCAGATGCGGGGCGTACTGCACCGACACCTTGGCATTAAAGACCAAAACGTTGGGGTCCACCAGCGCATCAATCACCACGGGGCGGTCGGCCTGAAAAGCGTAGTCAAGGGCTGCATCGACCTGCTCGGGCGTTTCGATGCGAACGCCGGCCAGGCCCAGCGACTCGGCATACTGGGCGTAGTTAAAGGCGGGCACCTCCTGCGAGCCGGCAAAGCGCGGGTTGCCCTGCATCAGGCGCTGCTCCCAGGTCACGAAGTTCAGGTCGCCGTTGTTGAGCACCAGCAAAATCAATTGCGGATTGCCCCACTGCCGCCAATACCGCTGAATGGTGAGTAGTTCGGAATTGCCGCTCATCTGCATGGCGCCGTCGCCGATGCAAGCGATAACCGGCCGCTCGGGATAGGCAAATTTGGCCGCGATGGCGTAAGGCACCGCGCAGCCCATGGTAGCCAGCGTACCCGACACCGAAAACTGCATGCCCGCCCGCAGCCGCAAATGCTGCGCCACCCAGCTCGACGACGAGCCCGAATCGGCAGCAATAATAACGTTTTCGGGCAGGCGCGGCGAGAGCTTTTCAAATACCAGGCGCGGGTTTACCGGTATAGCTTCCTCGGCGGCCGAGGTAGCCACTTGCTGCCACCACTCCTGCACGCTCTGCTCGATTTTTTGGCGCCAGCTACGGTCTTCCTTGCGTCGCAGCAGCGGCAGCAAAGCCCGCAGCGTCTCGGCGCTGTCGCCCGAAAGCGGCACTTCCATGGGGTAACGCAGGCTGAGCATTTTGGCGTCGATGTCAATTTGCACGCCGCGGGCCGTGCCTTCCTTGGGCAGAAACTCGGCGTAGGGAAAGCCCGAGCCCACCATTAGTAAGGTGTCGCAGTCGCTCATCAGCTGGTGCGAGGCATCGGTACCAAAGAGGCCGATGGCCCCCGTAACGTAGGGCAGGTCGTCGGGCAGCACGGCTTTTCCTAAAAAGGCTTTGGCCACGCCAGCCCCCAGCACGTCGGCCACTTGCTGCACCTCGGCGGCGGCAAAGCGAGCCCCAGCCCCGATGAGCATCGCCACTTTTTGGCCTGCGTTCAGCACCTCAGCGGCGCGTTGCAGCTCGGCCGGCTGCGGCAGCACGCGCGGGGCCACGTAGCCCGGCCCCGAGTGGATGGTCTGGTGGGCGTGCTTGGGCTCCTCGTACTTTTCCTCCTGCAAATCATTGGGCAAAATGACGCAGGTAACCGTGCGCTGGGCTTTGGCAATGCGCAGGGCCCGGTCGAGCAGGTGGCGTACCTGGCTGGGGTCGGCGGCCTGCTGCACGTAGTCGCTAGCCACGTCTTTAAACAGGGACACCAAATCGACTTCCTGCTGGTCGCTGCCGCCAAGAGATTTGCGCGACTTTTGGCCCACGATGGCCACCACGGGCTGGTGGTCGAGCTTGGCATCGTAGAGGCCGTTGAGCAGGTGAATGGCGCCGGGGCCGGAGGTAGCTAGGCACACGCCCACTTCGCCCGTAAACTTGGCGTGGGCGCAGGCCATGAGAGCGGCCATTTCCTCGTGCCGCACCTGCACAAATTCCAGGGTGTCCTCCGCTTTGCTAAGCGAGCCCATGAGGGCATTGATGCCGTCGCCGGGGTAACCAAAAATGCGCCGGATGCCCCATTCGGACAGGCGTTGAAGCACAAAATCACTGACTTGCTGGGCCATAAAGGACGGGTTTTTCTACTAAAAGCACAACAGTTTATGCCTATTTTTCAAGTAGTTACCCTACGGCTTGCCTTAAACATGGTTGGTGGCCAAAGCCGCCAAAACACTGAAAATATTGCTAAACGCTACTGGCGGCGAGGCATTTAGTTTGCCAGCCGCCGCCGACCAAAAATCGCCAGCGGCAGTCCACTACTTAACTGGCTTGCACTTAGCGAGTCAACCGCTGAGCTAGCGTTTTTCACCGGGCAGCCATCGCTAAAAACTGCCCGTACATAAGCAAAATAGTTTGCGCCGAGCGCTCGCCGCGCGGCATCCTACCTGTTGTTTTATTCGGTACTTCGGCAGCAGTGGACTACTGCTGGCAGCTTGTCGATAAGGGCCGAAAGATGTCTGCTTTATGCTTACCCGAAGCCTGCTGGCGCGGCTACGTACCGCACTTTTTCGGCCCGTCGATATTGCCTGGCTGGTTTTCTTCCGCGTGGGGGCTGGGGTGCTCATTGCCACCGAGCACGCCGGGGCCGTGGTGCTCGGCCACCCGCAGCGCTATTTAGCCGCTCGCTACCACTTCACTTATTTGCTGGCACCGCTACCCGATTTGGCCGCGCCGGGGCTGTATAGCTTGTATGCGGCCGTGATTGGGGCGGGCCTCGCCGTGGCGGCGGGCTGGCACTACCGGGCGGCGGCGGCCGTGCTGTGCCTGGGCTGCTGGTGGCTTTTCCTGCTCGATTCCACCACGTACATCAACCACCACTACCTATTTTGCCTGGTAGCGGGGATTTTGCTGGTGGTGCCCGCTCACCGCGCCGCGTCGCGCGATGTGCGCGCCGGCCGCGTGGCACCTGCTGCCACCGCGCCGGCCTGGGCGCGCTACCTGCTGCTGGGCCAAGTGGGCATCGTTTATTTCTTCGCTGGCCTGGCCAAGCTCAACCTCGACTGGCTGCTGGCCCGACCGCTCACCGTGTGGCTCAGCCACAAGGGCGGCCGCTGGCTGGTGGGCCCGCTGCTCACGCAGCCGCTACTACCCTGGCTGATGAGCTACGCCGGCCTGCTGCTGGATTTGCTGCTCGTGCCGCTCTTGCTGTGGCGGCCCACGCGCCCTTGGGCCTACGCAGCAGCGGCTGTGTTTCACCTCAGCAACGTGATTATATTTGGATTAGGCACGTTTCCGTGGTTTTCGCTGGTGATGACAGCCTTGTTTTTTGACCCGGATTTTCCGCGTCACCTGCCCGGGGCGGTGGGCCACTGGTTTAGGCGGCAGGTCCCCGAAATAGCGACGATTCCGGCCCTGCCCCCGCCGTCGCCAACTTGGCAGCGCGTGGTAATAGCCGGGCTGGCCAGCTACGCCGTGGTGCAGCTGGCCTTGCCGCTGCGCCACTTCCTCTACCCCGGCCTCACCCACTGGACCGAGCAGGGCCACCGCTTTGCCTGGCACATGATGCTGCGCAACAAGCAGAGCACCGCCAGCTTCCGGGTGCGCTTTGCGGCCGATGGCCACGAGGAAACCGCCGACTTGGCGGCCATCGTCACGCCGGCGCAGCTCCATTTCGCCGACCACCCCGATTGCCTGCTGCAAGTGGCGCATTGGCTGGCAGCCAAGTATCAGGCGCAGGGCCGCCCGCTGAACGCGGTTTTTGTCGATTCGCAGGTAGCGCTCAACGGCCGCGCCGCCCAGCCCCTCATCGCGCCCACGGTAAACCTGCTGCGCTGCCAGCCTTCGCTGCGCCCTGCCACTTGGCTGGCCCCAGCACCCCAGTGAGGTGGCAAGCGGTTTCTGAAAGCAGGGCTCCTCTTGCGACTACTTTTGCAATCTTCTCGTTAGTACTTGCTGGGCTCGCTGCCCCGGCACTAATCTGAGCGCTGGCTTTGTTGAAACCTGCTACCCGCAGGCTGGCAATCACCAGCAAATAATTCGTTTACCGCCTTAAATTCAACAATAAGGGGCGGTTTATATCTTATTTAACTCTGCGCTTTCCGCGCACATAAACACTACAGTATGGCATTCGACATGATGGGCATGATGGCCAAGGCCAAAGAGCTGCAAGACAAAATGCAGCAGGCTCAATCTCAGCTCCAGCACATTACGGCTACCGGGGAGGCCGGCGGTGGCTTGGTAAAAGCCACGGCCAACGGCCACCGCCAACTGGTGAAGCTCGACATCGACCCGTCGCTGCTCACGCCCGAAGACCGCGAAATGCTGCCCGACCTGGTAGTAGCCGCCGCCAACAAAGCCCTAGAAGCCGCCGCCGACCTGGCCAAGCAGGAATTGCAGCGCCAAACCAGCGGCCTACTCCCCAACATCCCCGGTTTTGACATGAGCAGCTTTGGTGGATAATCATTTGCCTAACGCGCTGGGCGTGCCCGAGAAGCAGTTGGCTGACGTAGCCGGCGCTACCTCCGGCGCGCCCAACGCCTTTTTAGCCGATGTCGCCATCGTAATTCTTAATTACAACGGCGCCCATTTCCTACGCAAATTCTTGCCGGGTGTGCTGGCCCACGCGGCCGGCGCGCGGGTGGTAGTGGCCGACAATGCCTCTACCGACGACTCGCGGGCGCTGTTGCAGCATGAGTTTCCGCAGGTGGAGCTGCTGCTTTTCACCGAAAACCTGGGTTTTTGTGAAGGCTACAACCAGGCGCTGGCGCGGCTCGATAGCCCGTTTTTTGTGCTGCTCAACTCGGATGTGGCAGTGCAGCCCGGCTGGCTGCCGCCGCTCTACGCGCTGCTGCAAGCCAACCCGCGCATCGCGGCCGTGCAGCCCAAAATCCTGGCTTACGACAACCCCACGCTATTTGAGTATGCTGGCGCGGGCGGCGGCTACCTCGATGAGTTAGGCTATCCGTTCTGCCGGGGCCGCCTGTTTGACACCCTCGAAACCGACGCGGGCCAGTACGACGACCCGCGCCCGGTGGCCTGGGCCAGCGGGGCGTGCTGCCTGGTGCGGGCCACGGCGTGGCACGCGGTAGGTGGCTTCGAGCCCGTTTTTTTTGCCCACATGGAGGAAATCGACTTCTGCTGGCGGGCCCAAAATGCGGGCTACGAAGTCTGGTACCACGGCGGCGGCACGGTGCACCACGTAGGCGGCGGCACGCTGCCCAAATCAAACCCGCATAAGACCTACCTCAACTTCCGCAACGGCCTGGCGCTGCTCTTCAAAAATGCCGCACCGGGCGAGTTAGCGGGCTTTTTTATCCTGCGCGTTATCCTTGATTGGGTGGCCGGGCTGCGTTTTCTGGCCGCTGGCAACTGGCCCGAGGCGCAAGCCGTGGGCCGGGCGCACCTGCATTTCTTTCTGCGGCTGGGCTACTGGTGGCGGCGGCGCAAGCTGGCACAGCCCCGGCTTCTGGCCAGCCAACGGCCGGGCACCTACCGGGGCAGTGTGGTGTGGGCGTATTTTGGGCAGGGCAAAAAGCAGTTTAATCAGTTAACAGTTATCAATTAACAGCCCGTTGGACGCATCGTAGAAGACGCATCCAACGGGCTATTAATTGATAACTGTTAACTGATTATAAATCCCACACCGTGCTGCGCTGCTGGCGCATGGCGTGGCGGATATTCATCCAAAACACGCCGGCGAAGTAGAGCACCACGGGCGAGCCAAATGTGAAAAAGGAGGCGTACACGAACGAAAGCCGGACGCTGCGCGTGCTGAAGCCCCAGCGCTGCCCGAGCGCCGAGCACAACCCAAACGATTGGGTTTCGATAAAGTCGGTGAGGCGTTTCATAGACGAGTTCGGAGAGGGTAATGCAACTTTGCCAGCCCAATATACAACCGCCCGCGGCGGCTAGCTAGGTCCAACCTAGCTACTAAGCCGTGATTTTCTGCGTTATGACGCAGGCCGAGCTGGCTGCTTTGGCATCTTTCTACGTAGAGGCGGCCGTAAACGACGATTATTTTGGTAGAGAACACGCATTTTTTTTCAGTTAATTTTTTAGCTAGTGGCTTGAAAAGGTGGCTTTTGGCCTTGCTAGTGCTGCCCACAGCCTGCTCGCCCCTGCCCAAGATGCTGAAGCAGGCCGAAGCCGGCCGCCGGGTGCAGGTAGCGCCCGCGCCCCTCACCGCCGTGGGCGACGCTGTGCCGTTTGAAGCCACCGCCAAAGCCAGCGCCGCGCACTTGCACAAAGGCGCCGTGTACGAGGTGGTGCTCACCTACCGCTACGACCACGACCTGCGCCTCGATACGGTGGGCCGCATTTCATTTGCGCAGGGCGAGTACACCTACGACGACTCGGTGAAGGGCCGCCTCGTGAGCCGCGACCGCTTTACCATCCGCAACACGCCGCGCCACTCGCCGGGCCAACTCATGGCCCGTGGCCAAGTGCGCGAAACCAAGCCCCACGGCAAAGTGCTGCGCGCCAGCACCGAAACGCTGGTGGCCCGCGGCATTTCGGACCCCGCCCGCCGCGTGGTGCTCGAAGACTCGGCCCTGCACCTGCTGCCCGAGCACGCCAGCAACGTAATGAGCGGCACCCGCATGTTGCCGCTGTACTTCGACCAGGGCAAGTGGTTTATCCGCTCGCACCTAGGCACCAATATCGCCGCCCTCGAAGACCTGATTGACGCCAACCAGCACACCCAGCGGGTGCTCATCGCGGCCGGCCACTCGCCCGACTCGCTCGATGCGCACCAGCCGGCCCTGGCCAGCAAGCGCGTGAAGATGCTGCTCTATTATTACAAGGAGCGGGTGAAAGGCTTTTCGTACCTGAATAAGGTCGAGACTATTAAGTTCGATACCATTGCCTACCGCCGCAGTTGGGAGCTCTTTCTAAACCAGGTGCAAAATTCGGTGCTCAAGCCCGCGCAGCAGGACTCGGTTATCTCCATCATCAACGATACGCGGGGCACGTTTGCCCAGAAGGAAAAGGCGCTGCACCAGCTCAGCTACTTCGATTACCTCGAAGAATACATTTACCCGGTGCTGCGCTGGGGCACGGTGGCCATCACATACACTGCCCCCAAGCGCTACGACTCAGAGGTGTACCTGCTGAGTAAGAAGATGGTGGAGAAGCAAGCCGACATCGAAGCGCTCACGCCGGAGGAGCTGCGCTACTCGGCTACTCTCACGCCGCTGCTGGCCGAAAAGCAGCGCATTTATGAGCTATCGGCGGCCAGCACGGCCAGTTGGGAAGCCTTCTACAACCTGGCTACCGTGCTGGCCCTGCGGGCCGAAAAGGAGCCCACCGAGCGCGTGCAGCGCAACTACTACCACCGGGCGGCCGTCAACTTCACGCTGGCGGCCCACCGCCACCCCACGGCCGAGCTCTTCTACCGCGCTGCCGCCATGCACCACCGCGCCCAGGAAACCCTGGAAGCCTTGCAGGACTACGACTACGCCATCAAGCTGGGGGGCTCGCGCCCCATGCTGCGCAAAATTTTCTCGGACCGCGCCGCGCTCGAAATTCAGATTGGGCAGCCCGAACAGGCCATTACCAGCCTGCGCCTGGCCGGCCCCAGCTACCAGAACTACCTAAACCAGGCTCTGATGCTGGTGCAGCGCGGCGGCTACGACGCGGCCGCCGCGCAGTACGCCCTGGCCCTCGACCTGCGCCCGCAGGCCGCCGCGCCGCACTACGGCCTGGCCGTGGCCGCCGCCCGCCGCCACGACGAAAATACCATGGCCCAGGAGCTCGCCCGCGCCGTGCAGCTCGACCGCAAGCTGGCTACCCAGGCCGTGGAAGACCTGGAATTTGCGCAGTACGCACAGGGCACGGCATTTCGGGAGGCGCTGAAGTAAGGGCTTATTCCTACCCTAACTAAAAGGCGGAGTGAATGATACGAGTATATCATTCACTCCGCCTTTTAATTGGCTACCTTTACCGCACTCGCGTTAGGTACGTCCCCCAGCCAACGGCTACTCTGCTAAAAAGAGAAGCCCGGCTGCTAGGAACAGACCGGGCTTCGAGAAGTGTGGGGGTTTTCGTAGAACCCTTTACTTCTGAGCAAGATGAAAAAGGACAGCGCGAAGAAACTGCTGAAATACTGGTGTAAGCCGGTTTTTCTCGAAGTTTTGAAGGGGTTAGCTAAGGGCCTCGGCCTTTACTTAATCGCTCATTACCTCAAGTAGTTGGGATTGGGAGCCGGGCCAATGGCTTGGCTCCCTTTCTTTTTGCTTGAAACGTGAACAAAGGTAGCGAAGTTTTACAAAAATAGCCTACCCTACGCAGCCACCCTTATGCAAGGCTTTTTGGCTGGGGCGGCGTGCCGCAAGCCCGCTACTTTGCCTTAACTTTACCCCGTATTTTATTTAACCAGATGCGTACTATTCAATTCCGCGAGGCCCTGCGCGAGGCCATGAGCGAAGAAATGCGCCGCGACCCGTCCATCTTCCTGATGGGCGAGGAAGTAGCCGAATACAACGGGGCCTACAAAGTAAGCCAGGGCATGCTCGACGAGTTTGGGGCTGAGCGCGTGATTGATACGCCGATTGCCGAGCTGGGCTTTGCCGGTATCGGCGTAGGCGCGGCAGCCAATGGCCTCAAGCCGATTATCGAGTTCATGACCTTCAACTTCTCGTTGGTGGCCATCGACCAAATCATCAACTCGGCCGCCAAAATTCGCTCGATGTCGGGCGGGCAGTACGCGTGTCCCATCGTATTCCGCGGCCCCACCGGCAACGCCGGGATGCTGAGCAGCCAGCACTCGCAAAACTTCGAGAACTGGTTTGCCAACACGCCGGGCCTCAAGGTAGTAGTACCATCCAACCCCTACGACGCCAAAGGCCTGCTGAAGGCGTCCATCCGCGACCCCGACCCCGTTATTTTCATGGAGTCGGAGCTGATGTACGGAGACAAGGGCGAGGTGCCCGAAGAAGAGTACATCCTCGAAATCGGCAAGGCCAACGTGGCCCGCGAAGGCAAGGACGTGACCCTCGTGAGCTTTGGCAAAATGATGAAGGTGGCCTTCGGTGCCGCCGACGAGCTGGCCAAAGAAGGCATTCAGGCGGAGGTGATTGACCTACGCTCGGTGCGACCGATTGACTACGATACGCTTATCGCCTCGGTGAAGAAAACCAACCGCATGGTGGTCGTAGAAGAGGCCTGGCCGCTGGCCAGCATTTCGGGCGAGCTGGCCTACATCGTGCAACGCCGCGCCTTCGACTATCTCGATGCGCCGGTTATCCGCATCACCTGCGCCGACGTGCCCCTGCCCTACGCCCCCACCCTCATCGAAGCCTCGCTGCCCAACGTGGCCCGCGTGGTGAAAGCGGTGAAGGAAGTGACGTACTCGGCCGCATAAGCTGACTAAAGAGCAACAAAAAAGCCCGCTAACGCGGGCTTTTTTGTTGGCTTGCTGGCGCGGGCCGGAGACTAGCGCCAGCGGGCTGCAACTTACTATTCAGCAGCGCCTTCTGCTTCGGTCGGCTTCTTGGCGGCGGGCTTTTTAGGCGCGGCTTTCTTGGCGGTGGCGGCAGGCTTTTTGGGCGCTGCTTTTGCCTTGGGAGCGAGCGCCTCTGCTTCGGGCTCGGTGGGCGCGGTGGCTTCGCCGCGCCGGGTTACGCGGCCGCGTAGGTTGCCGGCCAGGTCTTGTACTTGCTTTTCGAATTGCTTGCGCTTGGCTTCGCCGGTTTGACGCAGCTCGTCCATTATTTTCTGGCCTTCCTGCTCCGAGAGCTTGCTGTCCTGCACCAGCTTGTCGAGGGCGGTTTGCACGCGCTTGTTGCCGAGGGCCAGCAGGCCCACGCCGGTATTGATGACTTTTTTGAGCATGTCGTCCATAAAAGCAACTGGTAAAGGGTGGAGAAAGACGTTTTAAAACTAGCTGGTGCTAAGCTACTAAGGCGGACCCGATTACGCGGGCTGTTGCCCGCGCTTACCCAGCCGGTGGCCCCGGTAGCCCTTGATGGCCAGCGGTATCCAGCCCAATAACGGAATAAAGTACGCCAGCACCAACGGGTTGCGCCACAGCAGTTTCCAGAAGGCGCCGGGCTTGTCCAAATTTAGCTTGAAGCCGCGCTCGCCGCGCTGCACGTAGCGCCGCTCAAACTCGGTGAACGCGGCCGGCCACGCAAACGGCAGAAAAAACGGGAAGTAGCGCCGGTTTTCCTTCATGCGCTGCCACAGCTGGCGCCACTGGTAAGGCTGCTGGCCGTAGGCAGCCACGGCGGCGTCGAGCTCGGCCTGCATTTGCTGGCGCACCTGCTCGCTCAGGGCGAGGTATTCGTCGCGGGTCAGCTCGTCATGCTTTTTGGGCGTGAGCTCGCTGGGGCGGATGCGGGTGCCCATGACGTAGGTGAGCTGGGCGGGCAGCGCCAGGTAAAATGCCCAGGGCTGCACCAGCACCAATAGCAACAGTAGCGTGAGCGGCAAGAACGGAATGCCGATTTTCTTGGTGAAGCGGTTTATTGGCTCAAAGCTATACGCATACGGGTTAAGATACTCCGCATTAACCGTATAAAACGGCATGATATCGGTGCCGTGCTCCAGGCTCATGCGCAGCATGCTGGTGGCCAGGCGCTGCAACTGGTACTTGCGATTGAAGCCCTTGCCAATGCCCGGCACGCCCTCGGGGTACACCATGAGGTTGTGGCTCGGGTTGTGCATCATGGTCTCAAAATTGAGCGTCGTGGCTTCCACGCAGCCGCATTTTTTCCAGAAATGCTGTACCAAATACGGGTTCATGAGCGCCGTTTTGGACAGCAGCGGGGCCGACATGGGGCGCGGCATGGTGTGATAGTGGTCGGGCAGCTTCCGAAACAAGTGCGCCAGCACCACAATCGCATCCCACGGGAAGGCCATGCCCGAGTGGTTGGAGGCAAAAATCAGCGGCCGGTCGGGATTATTGCGGGCCGGCAACGGCTCAAACCCCACCAGCCGCGACCGAAACCACACCCGGTCGAGCAATTGCAGGATATTCTCATCAATCGACCTGGTAAACTCCTCGTCGAAGTAGTCGCGGTAAATGTGCTGGTTGGCCTGCACGGCGGGCGGGGGCGGCGCAGTGGTCAGGGGGGCGGCGGGCATGGACAAGGCGAATTTGACCGGAAAGATACTTCGCGGGTCGCCGTAGCGCGGGCTTTTAGCCCGCGAATAAGTAGCCGCACCGGGCTCGCCGCACGCCACTACTCGCGGGCTAAAACCCGCACTACTGGCTATATACGGCGGCGCAGCTGCAGGTTCACGGTGTGCAGCTCGCCGTCGGGGCGGCGCAGCACAAGGTGAATGCGCTGCCCATCCTGCGCCCGCAGCAGCCGCGCTATTTCGGAGAGCGACAGCACAGCCGTAGGCAACACGTTGATGGCCAGCAACTCCTCATCGGGCACGATACCGGCGGCCGCGGCGGCCGAGCCCGGCACCACGCCCACTATCAGGCAGTAGCGCAGGCCGGGGCCGGCGGCCAGCAGGTCGAGCCCGCTCATGTCGTGCTCGAAAACCTGGCGGTAGTAGGCATTAGGCCGCAGCAGCAGGCGCTGGTGCGGGTAGTCGATAACGATGTTGAAGCGCTTGAGTGCTTCGTAGCCTATATTTCCTTGGCGCGCAGCATCCTGCTGGCGCAGGCGCTGGTGCACCTGCCCCGAATCGGGGAAAGAGGTAAGGACCCGGTGCAGGTGGTAGCGGCCCAGCTGCACGCTGCCCACCCGCCCTAAATAGCCTTTAATAACGCCACTGAGGCCGCGTCCTAAGTCAGCGCACAGGTGCGTAGCGGGCACATGCATACGGCGGTCGGCGGTGGTTTCGAGGCTGAGGGCGTGCCCTGCACCGGTATCGAGCAGCAGCCGTAGGGGCAACGGCGGGCCAGCCAGCGCCCCTTGGGCCGGCATCTGCTCGATACCGGCTTCAACATAAGACTTGCCGTGCACGAGCAACAGCGGCAGGCTAGCCCAAGCCCGGCCCGGCGGCTGATAGCGGTCGGGCGCATGGCATACCAGTTGCCCGCGCGTCGGCCAAATGGCAACGGTCATTGACTGAAAAAGCTCACTACCCATAATACCGTCGATGCGGGTGCCCGCATAGCCCGACAAATTCAGGGCATCGTCGGAAAGGATGAGCCAACTCATGTAGGGGGCTACCACGCCGGGCATTTCCACGCGCAGCGCATTGGTGCGATAAGCGCGCAAGGGTGTGTCTTCGCCCCCAGTACCGACGACCCGCATTTCCTCGCCCAGCACCAAGTGTAGCGAGTCAGCCAGGGAGGGATTGGTAATGAGGCTAGTACCCACGCCCGTATCGAGCAAAAAATGATATGGCCCCAGGCCATTGAGCCGCACCGCTACCACTATCAGGTTGCGGTGCATGTCAAATTTGATGACTGCCCGCCGCGCATTGGGCCGCGCCAGTTGAAAGGTCTGGCCCGACTGCGCACTGGCGCCTGGGGCGAGCAAAAGGGCGGCTAGCAGCACCAGCACGCAGCGGCTAATGGCCCCGCGCAGGGCCACTAGCTTTGCTGCCAGAAGTACCAATCCAGTCATCGCGTGCGGCTTTTGCAACGGGGCCGCTTAAAGCTACAACGGCCCGCGAATTAGTAGCTCACGCAGCCTTCATCAACTGGTTGAATGAGGTGCGCCAGGCTGGCTATTGGCTTTCCCTTTCGGCATTAACAAGCAGATTTTGAGGCTTTAGCACTGTTACAAAATCGCAACCTCAACGGATGTAGAGACGCATATTTGCGTCTCATGTTGTTCAGCTAACCTACCACAAGACGCAAGTATGCGTCTCTACACCCATTTATATTCTAATTCGATACCCCACGCTATGGCTGCTCCCACTGGCCCGCCGGGTCGTAGTGCAGCGCACCGTGCGTGATGCGGAGCGGGGCGGCCACGTTGTTGTGGTACAGCTGGCCCGTGCCAAGGCCCTGGGCGAAGCCGGCTACGTCGTATTCGCCCGTGAGCTGGGCCACAGCATTGAGGCCGATGTTCGACTCCAGGGCCGAGGTTATCCACCAGCCCAGGCCGTGGGTTTCGGCCAGACTTATCCAGCGGCGCGTGGCGGCGTGGCCCCCCAGCAGCGTGGGTTTCAGCACCACGTAGGGCGGCTGCACCTCGGCTAGCAATGCCTCCTGCCGGGCGGGGTCGGTGAGGCCGATTAGCTCCTCATCGAGCGCCACCGGGATGGGCGAGTGCCGGCACACTTCGGCCAGCGCCGCCCACTGCCCGGCCGCCACGGGCTGCTCGATGGAATGCACGTCGAAGCGCGCCAATTGGTCGAGCTTGCCCAGCGCCTCGGCGGGGCTAAAAGCCCCGTTCGCATCGACGCGCAGCGTGAGCTCGGCGGGGCCGGCCTCGGCCCGAATTTCGGCCAGCAGGGCCAATTCGGTGGCAAAATCCAGGCTGCCGATTTTCAGCTTCAGGCACGAATAGCCGGCCGCCAGCTTCTGCCGAATCTGCTCGCGCATAAACGGTGCATCGCCCATCCACACCAGCCCATTGATGGGAATACCCACCTGGCCCTGCGCAAACGCATTGGCATACAGCTGGTGGCGACCACCTTGCGCCAGGTCGAGCACGGCCGTTTCGAGGGCAAACCGCAGGGCCGGCAGCGCGGCGCTCACCAGCTCCAGGGGCTGAATATCTTCCAAAAACGGGTAGCGCTGCTGGTTTACTTGCGCGCAAAGCTGCTGCACCTGCGCCTCGAAGTCGGGGCCAAAATCGGGGCTGAGGCCCGCCAGGGGCGCGGCTTCGCCCCAGCCCACGCGGCCCGAGTTGCGCACATCGCGCAGGGCCAGGTAGTAGGCGGTGTGCTCGGTGAGCGCGCCGCGCGAGGTGCGGGCCGGAAAATTGAAGCGCAACGCCCGCCGCTGGTAAGACAAAGTCAACATGCCGCAAAGATGCCACCCGGCGGGCCTTGCCTGCCCACAAAAAACGACCGGACAGCGAAGCTGCCCGGTCGTAACCTATTCGTTTCGGTCTATAAAATGAACTTGCGGCTACGCAGTAGGGTCGGTTTTCTTTTTGCCGCGGCGGCTAATCTGGCCACCTTTGCGGCCGGCCTCGCGGGCTTCTTCGGGCGAGAAACGGTGGCCGCGGCCACTCTGGTGCGAAGCGCGGCCGCCTTCGCTGGCGATGCGCTTCTGCTGTTCGGGCGACATGGCGGCGAAGCCGCGACGGCTTTTTTCGCCAATGCGGTTGGCAGGGCGAAGGGGGCGTTTAGAATCGGTGGCCGAGGCCGGGGTTGGGGTGGTTGCCATAGGAGGTAGGAGATAAGAGGAAAAGGGTGTTGTGCCGAAAGAATGATTGAAGCTAACTAGTCACGAAGCAAAGTAACAAATAAATACTACTTATACTTTTATAAATACCACATATTACTTAGCAACAGCTACGTACTTACCGTAGAGTTTTGTTTAATACCTAGGTATGTGTGCCTGAGCCACAAGAGTGGCTCTTGGTATATTACCAACACATTCCGCAGTAATAACACGTTTTGTGCACTTGGGCTGCTTGCTAACCGCAACAATATCCTAAAACGCTAACAGCGCTTCCGGCAACTTAATTTCACTTTATTTTTTTAATCCATGACCCCTAACTTTTTAAGCACCGCTAGCGTTCTGACTAGTTCTGCTCCCATTCCGGGCCCATCCCCGCTCGCCCACTACCAGGCCGTGCGGGCGCAGTCGGTAGCCTTGGTGCAGCCGCTGCTACCCGAAGACACCGTAGTGCAGCCCACCCTCGATGTGAGCCCGCCCAAGTGGCACCTGGCGCACACCACGTGGTTTTGGGAGACTTTTTTGCTCAAAAACTACCTACCCGGCTACGAGGTGTTTCACCCCGAATACGCCTTTTTATTCAATTCGTACTACAATTCGCTGGGCTCGCGCGTGAACCGCGCCGACCGCGGCACGCTCTCGCGCCCGCCCTTGGCCGATGTGTACCGCTACCGCATCTACGTAGACGAGCACATGGCCACCCTGCTCGCCACCCTCGACGAGCTCCCCCCCGCCGCCGCCGAGCTACTGGAGCTGGGCCTGCACCATGAGCAGCAGCACCAGGAATTGCTGGCTACGGATATCAAATATATTCTCAGCACCAATCCCTTAGCACCAGCTTATTTGGACAATGAAGCGTTAGCAGAGGCCAAAATCAGCTCTTCACTGAGCGAAGCGACCTGGCTGCCGGTGCCAGGCGGCATTTACGCCGTGGGGCATCAAGAGGCGGGTTTTTCGTTTGATAATGAACTGCCCGTGCACGAGGTGCTGGTTGCGCCGTTTGAGCTGCAAAACCGGCTCGTGACCAACGGCGACTTTCTCCAGTTTATTGAAGCCGGGGGCTACCAGCAGTTCCAGTTCTGGCTGGGCGAGGGCTGGGATTTGGCCAATCGCGAAGGCTGGGCGGCCCCGCTCTACTGGTCGCAAACCACGGCGGGCCAGTGGCACCGCTACGGCCCCACCGGCCTGGCACCGCTCAATCTAGCCGCGCCGGTGTCGCACATCAGCTTCTACGAGGCCGATGCCTACGCGCAGTGGGCCGGCGCCCGTCTGCCCACCGAGGCCGAGTGGGAAGTGGCCGCTCGCCACTTCGAGGCCACGCCCCAGGGCGGCAACTGGCTCGAAACCGGGCATTTTGACCCGCAGCCGCTGGCAGCCGATGCCGACCCCGCGCAGTGCCACCAACTGCTCGGCGACTGTTGGGAGTGGACGTATTCGGCCTACCACCCCTACCCCGGCTACCAGCGCGCCGCCGGCGCACTCGGCGAGTACAACGGCAAATTCATGCTCAACCAGCTCGTGTTGCGCGGCGGCTCCTGCGCCACACCCGAGAGCCATATTCGCCTCACGTACCGCAATTTCTTCCACGCCGATAAGCGCTGGCAGTTCACGGGCTTGCGCCTGGCGCGATAGGCTGTAGCTTGGACTTTGCGAGTCCGAGCGTGAGCGTAGCTCGCATCCACGTTTGTTAGCGTAACCTGATGTAGGTGCGAGCTGCGCTCGCGCTCGGACTCGCAGAGTCCAAGCTACTTCACTTCAGGCGCAGCCGCACGTACAGCGCCCCGTTGGCTTCGTGCAGGGCCAGCGGGGCGCCGTGCAGTTCGGCGATGCGGTTGCTCAGCCAGAGGCCCAGGCCGGCACCGCCGCTGAGCACATCGGCCTGGTAGCGGGCGGTGGTGAGGCGCGTGAGGTCGCCGAGCGAGGCGCGCACGGGATTGCTTACTTCGGCGTAAAAAAGGCCGGTTTTGGGCTCCTGCCCTACCGCCACTTGCACGGCGGCACCGGGCGGCGCGTGGCGCAGGGCATTATCAAGTAGGTTGAGGATGACGGTAGTTAGCTTGTCGGCGTCGCCGGCTACGGTGTAGTCGGCCACGTTGTCGTCGATAGCTAAATCGAACTGCCGGCCGGCAGCCCGAAAACGCGGCCCTAGCTGGTCGGCGGCAGCGAGCACCAGCTCATCGAGCGGCACGGGGCGGCGCGTGAGGGGCAGCGCATCGGAGCGCAGGCGGCTGACTAGCAAAAAGTCTTCGACCAAGCGGCCGAGGCGCTCCAACTCCTGGCTTTGGGCATCGAGCGGGGCGCGCAGGCTGGCGGGCAGTTCCGGCGATTGGCGCGTGACGGTGAGGCCGGTTTGGAGCACGGCCAGTGGCGTGCGCAATTCGTGGGCAGCGGCGGCCAGGAAATTATCCTGCAATTCGGCCCCGGCTTGCAGGCGGTCGAGCATGCGATTTAGGGCCTGGGCCAGCTCCTGCACCTCGTCACCAGTAGTGGGCTCGGGCAGGCGCTCGGCGCCCGGCGATGCCCCAATGCGCCGCGCCTGCCGACTGATGCGCCGCAGCGGCCGCAGCACCCACCAGCCCAAAATCGCGGCCAAAGCGGCCGCCAGCCCGAGGCTGCCCGCCAGCGCGCCCCACAGCCCCAGGCGCACGCGCCCCAGGTCGGCCAGCAGCGGCGCGGCCGAGTGCGCCAGCCACAGCCGCACCCGCACCGGGCGGCTAGCGTAGTCGTAGGCGGCATTTTGGACCTCCACCACGCTGCTTGCTTCCTCCTTAAACGAAGCCCCGAAACCCGGCGAATGAAACAGCTCACGGCTGGCCTGCCCGGTGGATTCGACCACCACGCGCAATTGCTCGCCGTGGGCGGGCAGCGGTACCACGGGCACGGCCCCGCTCACCTCTACCCTACTCAGCAGCGCCTGGGCGCGGGTGCGCAGGCGCTGCTCGTCGCCCTGGTGCAGCACGCGGCCCACCTGCCGGTATTGGTAGAGGCCGGCTAGCCCCACCACCAGCCCAAATACCAGCGCAAAGGCCAGCGCCAGCTGCCCCCGCAGGCCCCGCAGCGCCCTCATCGGGTGGCGGCCGGGTCGTGCAGCCGGTAGCCGTGGCCCACCACGGTTTCGAGCAGCGGCGGCAGGCTGGGGAAGGCGCGGTCGAGCTTGCGGCGCAGCTGCGAAAGGTGCACCTCAATGACGTTGGAGCCCATGTCAAAATCGACTTCCCACACCTTTTCGGCGATGCGGGTTTTGGTAACCACGCGGTTGGGGTTACGCAGCAATAATTCCAGCAGGGCAAACTCGCGGTTGGTGAGCGTGAGCACTTGGCCGGCCCGGCTCACGCGGCGGTGCACGAGGTCGAGCTCCAGGTCGGCGAGGCGCAGCACGGGCGTTTCGGCCGAGGCCGAGCGGCGCTGCACAATGCGCAGGCGGGCCAATAACTCGTCAAAAGCAAACGGCTTGCGCAAGTAATCGACCGCCCCGGCATCGAGGCCTTTTATGACGTGTTCGGTGCCGCCAAGCGCGCTCACGATGATAACGGGCGTGTTGATACCGAACTCGCGCAGGTTGCGCAGCACGTCGAGGCCGTTTTGGCCAGGTAGCATTAGGTCGAGCAAAATCGCGTCGTAGGGCGTAGCGGCGGCCATTTCGAGGCCGGTGGCGCCATTGTCGGCCCCGTCGGCCAGGTGGCCGGCTTGGCCCAGGCCCTGCCGCACAAACTCGGCCAGCCGCGGCTCGTCTTCAATTACTAGAATGCGCATTTGGGGAAATAAAAACTGCTGCGTTGCCTACGTAAGAGCGTGGCAAAATGGCGTTAAGCACGGCCGTCATGCAGAGCGTAGCGAAGCATCTCGCGTGGCGCAGTAATCAATAACGTTTGATTTTACTGCGCCACGCGAGATGCTTCGCTACGCTCTGCATGACAAGCGTGGCGGTTCGTCTAGCAGCTTATTGCACCAGGAACTGCACCCCGTCGAGGGTAATGGTTTGGGCGCGCACCACGCGCACGGGCTTGGCGGCGACCTCGCCGGGGGCGGCGGCGCGTAGCGCGCCGGTAGCGGCTACGGTAGCCCCTACTTTCAGCTTTTCGGCCAATTGCTCGGCGGCATTAGGCGAGAGGCGCACGATGGTGCCGTCGCTCATTACTAAGGCGTTGGTGCGGCCTTTGGGGTCTTGGGCGAGGCGCTGCACGGTGCCGCGTACGGTGGTGGCTTCTTCGGTGGGCGGGGTGGTGGGGCGCACGGGCGGCGTGTCGCGCACGGTTTGGCCGCCAGCCGTGAGGCTCACCAAGTGCAGCGCAGCGCGGCCCTCGGGGTCGGTATCGCGGAAGCCCGATACAGTAACCTGACTACCGGCTTTGGCGGCGGCCATCAGGGCCTGGGCCAAGTGGCGCGGGAAGCGCACTGTTTCGGTGCCGGTGCTAGTTTTCAGGGTGAAGGCATCGTACACCTGGTCGTCGTTGGCGGCGGTGTAGTCGGTGAGCGTACCGCTAAAGTCGGTGAGCGCCTGCGCGCCGCCTTTGCGGGGGCCGTGGCCATCGGGGCGGCCGGGGCCCCCGGGCAGCGGGCCGGGACCATCGCCGGGGCGGGGCGGGCGGGGGCCACCGGCGGCGGGCGGCGGGGCCAAGGCAGTACCAGCAGCGGCCAAAACCGGGGTAGTCTGCGCCTGCTTGGTTTTCGTTTTAACTTTACCGGTGGGCGTGGTTTGCTGCGCGTGGGCCAGGGGAACGGCGAGCAGCAAAGTGACGAGGGCAGCAACGGTGGTGTGCAACGTGGAATGCGACATGGGAGTGAAGTTGAGTAAGGGTAGCGGTTTGTTCCGCTTTCCTGATTCAAAATTGCCAGCCTCACCTTAGGAGCACCTGAAGCTGTTATTAATTTTTCTTAAGGCTGATGAATGGGGTAAAAGGGGGCGGGCTATCGGTTTTTCGCCGGCTGTCCGCTCATCGTCAGGTAGGCCCGCAGTACGGCGAGCGGATAGCCGGCGAAAAACCGGCAGCCCGCCCCAACTACGCGGTCTATTATCCTGAGCCCCGTTGAGCCTTTATACCCAACGATTAACCGTCGGCGCGGAGCGTTCCTACTTAAGCCACGGCCAGCGCCGGCTCCTCGGCCGCGTGCTGGGTTTCGGGCATCAGCAGCCAGAAAAACGCCAGCCCGGCCGCCGCGATACCGGCCAAAACCAGGAAAGTGAAATCGTAGCCGTGGTTTTTGGCCAGGTAGCCCGACACCGAATTACTCAAAAACGCCCCAATGCCCTGCGCGGCCGCAATGGCGCCCTGCGCCGTGTTGAAGCGCCCGGTGCCCTTAGTAAGGTCGGCGATAATAAGCACGCCCACTACCCCAAAAATGCCCGCCCCCAGCCCATCCATGCACTGCACCGCGATGAGCGCGGCCGGATGGTGGCTGAGCGTATAGAGCACCCCGCGCACCGCCAGCGCCGCAAACCCGAACAAAAACAGCGGCTTACGCCCGAGCTTGCCCGCCAATTTGCCGCAGCTCGCCGCCACCACCATAAACACCAGCTGCGAGGCCAGCATGTAGCCCGATGTGAACAGCACCGCCTGCTTTGGTCCCTGGCCACCGGCCAGCAGTTGCGTCACCAGCGGCACCATCGCCGCGTTGGCGAAGTGAAAAATGACGGCTGACACTAGGAACACCAGCACGGCTTTTTGGCCCAGCAATTCGCGGAAGCCTTGCAATAAGTCTTTAAGGCCCTCGCTCAGGCTGCCGCTTGCAGCCGGCGATTTTAGGGCATCTTTCGCGCCAGCGGCGGCTTGGTCGGCCCCGCGCGCCAAGTCAAAGTCGATGTCTTCGCCCTTGATGCGGAGCACGCAGATAATGGCCCCAACCGCCAACGCCGCTATCAAATAAAACATCCAGCGCAGGTTAAAATAGTAGCCCGCCGCTCCCAGTGCCAACGCGGCAAACATGTTGCCGGCCGCATTAAAGGCCTGATTGGTGCCCTGCGCCTGGTCGAAGCGCGCCCGGCCCACCAGCCCCAGCGCAATAGCCGCCAGGCAGGGCGGAAAAAACGCGCCCGCCACGCCCACCAGCGCCTGCCCACCCATCACCACCGGCCGGGTCGTGACGAACGCCGTGGCCAGCACGGCCGTCACTATCAGCCCGATGCTGACTAGCAGCAGCGTCCGCTTGCGGCGCAGGCGGTCGATGAGCGTGCCGGCGGGCGTTTGGGCCAGCACTTGGGCAATATTACCGGCCGCCAGCGCCGACCCAATCTGGGCTTGGTTCCAACCCACGCTGGCTTGCAGAAACAGCGCCATGTACGGCCCCATGCCGTTTTGCACATCGGCCACAAAAAAATTGAGCGCCCGCAAGGCACGAATACTGCCGCGCTTAGGGTCATTTGCCAAGTCAAGCTGGGCGGGCTGGTCGTCGGGGGTGGGCATAAGCGGATGCCCAATTACGATTGGGAAGTAAGGAGTTGCGCGGCGAAAGTATTGGCTGGTTGCTACTTGTTAATCAGGTAGCAACCAGCCAATACTTTCGCCGCGCAAAGCTCCACGCTTAGCCTGAAGCCCGCATTAAGTTCGCCTTAACTTTTCTTCACCTAGCTGTAGGCTTGGTGAAGCGCACTCGGCTCAGGTGGTTTCAGGCGTCAGCCATTTTTCCAGGCGCTGAGGCCGGTAGTCGGCCATCGCGTCGAGCAGGGCCGCAGGGCTGGTATGCTGCAAAACCTGCTGGCGGTTTTCGCTCCGCAAAAACGCCTCGGCACTCATGTGGTCGAGCAAACCCAGCAACGTATCATAAAAGCCCCGCGTATTGAGCAAGCCCACGGGCTTGCCGTGCAGGCCCAGCTGGCCCCAGGTCAGCACCTCAAACAGCTCTTCTAGCGTGCCGAAGCCGCCGGGCATGGCCACGAAGCCCTCGGCGAGGTCAGCCATTAGCAGCTTGCGCTGGTGCATGGTATCAACCACGTGCAGCTCGGTGCAGCCCTGGTGCGCCAGTTCCTTATCGGCCAAAAAGCCGGGAATAACGCCGATAACCTTGCCGCCCTCGGCCAGCACGGCATCGGCAACGGTGCCCATGAGGCCCACGCAGCCGCCCCCGTACACGAGCGTGAGGCCACGCCGCGCCAGCTCGCGGCCCATTTCCTGGGCCTGCTGGGTATATTCTTCTTTATTGCCGCTGCTGGAGCCGCAGTATACTGCTACGCTTTTCATACTATTGATTATGAACACGTCCGTCATGCTGAACGCAGTGAAGCATCTCTACCGCTTTATCCAACGGTGCGGTAGAGATGCTTCGACAAGCTCAGCATGACGGACGTACTTTGTTTTATTAAACACTTACATGCGCTCGGGCACATCGATGCCGAGCAAGCCTAGGCTGGTTTTGATGGTATCAGCGGTTTTGGCCGAAAGCGCCACACGGAAGGCTTTTTTCGTCGGGTCAGTTTCCTTCAAAATCGGCACTTCAGTGTAGAAGCGGTTGTAGCTTTTGGCTACATCAAATGCATACTGTGCTATAACAGCGGGCGAAAGTGCGCGGGCAGCTTCAGAAACTGCTTCAGTATAACGCCCTAGCACCTGAATCAACTCGCTTTCAGAACCATGCAACTCACTAAGCTCAGTAAAATAGGTCAAATCAACTATACCAGTTGCCTCAGCGTCACGCCGAATCTTAGAAATCCGAGCGTAGCTATACTGAATAAATGGACCTGTATCACCAGTCAATTGCACCGACTCTTCAGGATTGAAAAGCATGCGCTTTTTGGGGTCCACTTTTAGCAAATAATATTTCAGCGCGCCCAAGCCTAGCGTATGAAAAAGTTGCTGCAACTCTTCCTCGCTCAAGCCCTCGATTTTGCCTTTGGCTAGCGTCGCGGCTTCGGCGGCTTCCTCCACTTCCTTCACTAGCTCGTCGGCATCGACTACGGTGCCTTCACGGCTTTTCATCTTGCCCGAGGGCAAATCGACCATGCCGTAGCTGAGGTGATGAATGGCGTCGGCGTAGGGCTTGCCCAGCTTTTTGAGCGTGGCTTGCAGCACTTGCATGTGGTAGTTCTGCTCGTCGGCAATGACGTAGATGCTGCTGTCGTAGCCAAAATCCTGGTATTTCAGCTCGGCCGTGCCCAGGTCCTGGGTGATGTAAACGCTCGTGCCATCGGCGCGCAGCAGCAGCTTCTCATCGAGGCCTTCGGCTTGCAGGTCAACCCAAACCGAGCCGTTTTCTTTCTTGAAAAACACGCCTTTTTGGAGGCCTTCTTCTACTCGCTCCTTGCCCAGCAGGTAGGTGCCCGACTCGTAGTAAAACTTGTCGAAATCGACGCCGATGTTGGCGTAGGTGGCGTTGAAGCCATCGTAGACCCAGCCGTTCATGCGGTGCCAGAGGGCCATTACGGCCTCGTCGCCGGCCTCCCATTTTTGCAGCATCTCCTGGGCTTCGAGCATCAGCGGGGCCTGCTTTTTGGCTACCTCGTTGGTCACGCCTTCAGCTTCGAGCTGCTTGATTTCTTCGCGGTAATGCTTCTCAAACAGCACGTAGTATTTGCCGGCTAAATGGTCGCCTTTCAGGCCCGCGCTTTCGGGCGTGGCCCCCTCGCCAAAGCGCTGGTAGGCAATCATCGACTTGCAGATGTGAATGCCGCGGTCGTTCACCAAGTTGGCTTTGGTGACGGTGGCACCAGTGGCTTTCAGAATCTCGGCCACGCTGTAGCCCAAGAAGTTATTGCGCAAGTGCCCCAGGTGCAGGGGCTTGTTGGTATTGGGCGACGAGTACTCGACTACCACCTTTTTGGGGCCGTCGAAGGGCACGGGCGTGCCGGCTGGCTGCTGCGCCAACTCGGTAAATAGCTGGAGCCACTCGGCATCGGCGATTTCGAGGTTCAGGAAGCCCTTCACCACGTTGTAGCCGCGCACGGCGGGGGCGTTGGCTTTCAGCCACTCGCCCAGGGCCTGGCCTATTTGCTCGGGGCCTTTGCCAAAAGCCTTGGTGAGCGGGAACGTGACGAGGGTAAAGCTGCCGGCAAAGTCCTTGCGCGTGGGCTGGAGCACGAGGCTGGCGGCGGGAATCTCCTGGTTGAAAACGGCCTGCGCGGCGGCTTGCAGGGCGGTTTTGAGGTTTTGTTCAAGCTGTTGCACGAGGGCAAAGGTACAGCCGGGCTCTTGTAGGGTAAGCTTCAGCTTGCCGGCCAAACGCCTGGCAAACCAAGACTGCCCGCCGCGCTACCTGTATGTTAGCGGGCAGTTTCTGCTGGCCCACCGGAACATCGGAGCCGGGACCGGGCGTTGTGGCCCTACCTTGTCTTCTCTACCTAAAGCCCTACTCGTGTCGCTATTTCGCTCCTTACTACCGGCTAAACTGCTGCTTTGCGTAGCCCTACTGGCCGCCCCCGCCTGCAAAACCAACGCTCCCGACCCGGACCCTACCACGAGCACGACGGTGCTCGTGGGCAGCACGCTCATCGGCGATTACAGCACGACCGTGCTGGCCAGCCGCGTGCCCACCGTGCCGCTGGTGGGCGCGCTGGTCAAGTATCCGGTGCGCGTGTACCGCCTCACCTATCACACTACCACGCCTGACGGCCAGCAGACTACCGCTTCGGGCGCGGTGCTGGTGCCCACTACCACCACGGCCGTGCCGGTGCTGAGCTACCAGCACGGCACCATACAGCCGGCCAACGAAAACCAGGCCCCCTCTTACTACGCCACGGGCAGCGAAGTGTGGTCGGCAGTGTCGATTTTGGCCTCGACGGGCTACGTGGTATCGGCCCCCGATTACCTGGGCTACGGCGCGTCCAAAACCCTGCCCCACCCCTACGAGCACGCCGCCTCGCTGGCCAGTACTTCGGCCGATATGCTGCGCGCCACCCGTGAGTTTTGCCAGCAGCAAAGCATCAGCGTCAACCAGAAAAACTTCCTGCTCGGCTACTCCGAAGGCGGCTACGCCACGATGGCGCTGCACAAGTATTTGCAGGACAAGTACGCCACCGCCCTGCCCGTAACGGCCAGCGCACCTGGCGCGGGCGCCTACCACAAGTCGGCCTTCGCCCGCTACGTGCTGCAAAGCACCCAGCCGCTAGCCTTCCTGAGCACCTACGTGTGGGTTTTGAATACCTACGACCGCATTTACAAGCTGAATCGACCCTACAGCTTCTACTACCAGTCGCCCTACGACGTGCAGCTACAAGCCAACCTGTTTGGCCCGGTGCCCACGCAGCAGAGCCAGCTTTTTGCCAGCTCATTTCGCCAAGCGGTGCTGACTAACTCGGACGCCGCGCTCACCGCTTCGCTCACCGACAACGATATCTACGACTGGAAGCCCACCGCGCCCGTAGCCCTATTTCACGGCACCGCCGACGACTACGTGCCCTTCTTCAACTCGCAGGATGCCTACGACGCCATGCAGGCGCGCGGCGCCACGCAGGTCACGCTGAACCCCATCCAGGGCGGCGACCATTTTTCGTCGGTCCTGACCTATACGCTGGGCGCGTACGGGTTTATCAGCCGGTATTAATGTAGGGTAAGCTTCAGCTTGCCAGCGTATCAATAAGGCAAGCGGAAGCTTACCGCACGTTGCTTACTACCTCATCCAAGCGCAAGCGGCGCTCTATCGAGTCGGTAGCTTTTTCGAGGATATTGAAGGCATTTTGGGCCATCGTGTTCTCATTGTCGAGGGTGGGGTTAATCTCGCCCATCTCGAAGCACACTACCCGCTCGTTTTCCAGCAAGTCCTGGCACAGGTTTTCGCCTTCTGATAAGAATAAGCCTTCTTTTACCGGGGTGCCAGTGCCTTTGCTAAAGCTTGAATCGAGGCTATCGACGTCGAAAGAAATGTAGACCATGTCGCAGAAGCGCAGGTGCTCGTAAATCTCGCGGGCCAGCTGCCGGCTGCCTTTTTGCTGGATTTCGGGTAGGCGCACCCACTTGATGCCCAGGCGCTCGATGAGCGCGTCTTCCTCAGCCTCGGTGTCGCGCACGGCCACGTATACCAGGTGCTCGGGCCGCAATTTGGGGCCGGGCTCGCTCAGGTTTTGCAGCCGCCGCCAGAAAAACTCGGTGTCGGCATCGGGCTGATTGCGCTGGCAGGGCAGGTTGTCTTCGCCCAGCGCGGCGGCCAAGGGCATGCCGTGCACGTTGCCGCTGGGCGTAGTGTAGGGCGAGTGAATGTCGGCGTGGGCATCTATCCAGATGACGCCCAGCGTCTTATTCGGGTACGCGGCCTTAATGCCGGCAATGGTAGCGTTGGCGCTGCTGTGGTCGCCGCTCAGCACCAGTGGGAATTCGCCGAAGCGCAGCGTCTGCTCCACAGCACTGGCCACACCTTTTTGCACGGTATAGATGGCGTCGATATGCCGGGCGTGCGGGAACGGCGTGGCGTCGAACAGCGCGTAGTTCAGGTCCGGCACTGTTACCGAATTGTAGCGCCGAAAGTAGTCGGAGCCTTTATTGAGGCAGGCCACGCGCAGGGCATCAATGCCCATGCTCGAGCCACGGGTGCCAGCCCCCAACTCAGAGCGAACTTCCAGAATTTTAATACGTTTCATCGGGTGGGTAGAAGGTTGACATGACAAAAAAGCATCGGACCGCCCGCCCCAACGGGGCCGGCGAGCGCTGCCTTGCGGCGCATTCGCGCCGTAGCCATGTCGCTTTCTGCCCCTGCGGGCCGATGCGTGGGGACGGACTCTTTCCGGCCCCCGGCGGTACTTTTGACCTACCTGCCGCAAAGGTCGGATTTTTTTGCTGCTTTTCCACTTTCGATGGATACCTACCAGGACCTCATTACCCAAACCTTCGACTTCCCGAACGCCGATTTTCAGGTGCGCGACAACGAGCTATTTTTCCACGACATCGACCTGATGGCGCTGGTTGAAAAGCACGGCACGCCGCTGCGCCTCACGTACTTGCCCAAAATCAGCTCCCAGATTCAGCGGGCCAAAACCTGGTTTGCCGACAGCATCGCCAGCACCGGCTACACCGGCTCGTACTCCTACGCCTACTGCACCAAGTCGTCGCACTTCCGCTTCGTGCTCGATGAGGCCTTGAAGAACGACGTGCACCTCGAAACCTCGTCGTGGTTCGACATCAGCATCATCCGCTCGCTCTATGAGCAGGGCAAGTTTGGCAAGGATAAGTACATCATTTGTAACGGCTTCAAGCCCGAGGAGTACAAGCGAGACATTACCGCGCTGCTCAACGATGGCTTCGAAAACTGCCTACCCATCCTCGACTCGCCCAACGAAATCGAGTACTACCATGAGCACGTGCAGGAAGGCAAAAAGGTAAAACTAGGCCTGCGCCTGGCCTCCGATGAGGAGCCGCGCTTCCAGTTTTACACCTCGCGCCTGGGCATCCGTTACACCGATGCAGTGCCGCTCTACGAGCAGCGCATCAAAGAAGACTCGCGCTTCGAGCTTACCATGTTGCACTATTTTATCAGCAGCGGCATCAAGGACACGTCCTATTACTGGACCGAGCTTTCGCGCTTTATTCATAAGTATTGTGAGTTGCGCAAAATCTGCTCTTCGCTCACGACCATCGACATCGGCGGCGGCCTGCCCATCCAGACCAGCATTCAGCAGGAATTCGACTATCCTTATATGATAGCCGAGATTCTGCGCACCATCCAGCGCATCTGCGCCGAGGAAGGCGTGCCCGAGCCGAATATCTTCACCGAGTTCGGCATCTTCACGGTGGGTGAAAGCGGTGCCACCATCTACTCGATTCTCGACGAGAAGCTCCAAAACGACAAGGAGCTGTGGTACATGATTGACGGGTCGTTTATCACCAACCTACCCGATACCTGGGCGCTCAATCAGCGCTTCATCATGCTGGCCCTCAATGGCTGGAGCCGTCCCTATCGCAAGATTCAGCTCGGCGGCCTCACCTGCGACTCGCAGGACTACTACAACGCCGAAAAGCACATCTACCAGACCTTCCTGCCGCAGCTACAGCCGGCCCGTAACCAGCCCGCCACCGACCAGCCGCTCTACGTGGGCTTCTTCCACACCGGCGCCTACCAGGAAAGCCTCTCCGGCTACGGTGGCCTCAAGCACTGCCTCATTCCGGCCCCCAAGCACGTGATTTTGGACCGTGCCGAGGACGGCACCCTCAGCGACTGGGTTTTTGCACCCAAGCAGGAGGCCGCCAGCATGCTGAAAATTCTTGGCTATACTAACTAAAACAGTCGTTCGTTAGGAACCTAAATAGCAGGGAAAGTACTATTCCAAGAAATAGCATTTTTTCTGCTTATTGGCGCACCAATTTCACCTTCCAGCCCCTTATCTTTGAACCATCAACCAACTAATCACTATTTCTTAGTCTTATGAAAAAGGTTCTTATTCTCGCTCTTGGTGCCGCTACCCTCAGCCTCGGTTCGTGCGGCCGCAGCACCTGCCCCGCCTACACGTCGGCCAAGCCCGCTTCGGCCCCGATTACGGCTAGCACGTCTACTTCGGTAGTAAGCCAGTAGTTTTTATAACAGTTGCGTTATAAAAAACGCCCGGTTCGCATGTGTGCGGGCCGGGCGTTTTATTTTATTTAAACTATATTGAATTGATTGAGGCAGGCTACCAGCTTTTTCTTACATTTGAAGCAAAAACCCCACA
>Ga0265780_10000606_pt1 | contig 54487 bp, 78 predicted proteins | sample P1T30metagenome_FD_192432 | JGI IMG/M metagenome (GOLD analysis project Ga0265780, IMG submission 192432) | Plant litter microbial communities from East Loma Ridge, Irvine, California - P1 T30 | ecosystem: Environmental > Terrestrial > Plant litter > Unclassified | place: USA: California... | reverse complement strand
CCGCCGATCTACCGCTGGCGGTTGATGCGGCGCGAGCGGCGGGCGACCTTGTTGGCCGCGATCCGGCGCTTGCACTCCTTCTCCGGGACGGTGCCGGCGTAGACGTGCTTGCCGCCCTGCAGGCCGGCGAGGATCTGGCGGGCGAAGGGGGTCTCGAACATGGTGTCTCCTCTGGTCGGGGGGTCGTGCTGACGGTTCATACTATGACACACATCGTGTACGGGTTACAACCCCTACTGCTGGAACATTGGCTGCACCGGCGTGAAGGTCTCCGCGATGATCCGCAGGCGCAGGCCGCGCAGCGTCGCCGTGCGGTGCTTCTCGAAGCCGCGCTGGTGCAGCTCCTGGATCAGCGTGCTCGACTCCATGGGCCGGGTGCCCTGCGACTCGGCCCAGGCGCGGTAGGTGGCGTAGATCTGCGCCGACGGCGTGAAGCCGTCCCGGTCCTGCAGCAGGCGAGCCGAGATGAACTCGCCCAGCCGGTCCTCGCGCTCGACGTAGCCGGCCAGGTCCATCACGGCCGACATCGGCGGCGCGAGCTCGTGCTTCTGCCACTCAAGCGTGCCGCGCACGGCCCAGGCGAGCACGCCGGGGAGCTCGCGCGAGATGATCCGCTTCGAGAGGTGCTTGTCGCGCTGCCCCTCGGGGATCGTGACGCCCCAGTGCACCAGCCGGATCCGGCGCATCGTGGCCTCGTCGTGGTTGATGTGCGGGAGGTGGTTGGTGACCAGGTGCACCTTGCCCATGATCTTGAAGTCGCGGAACTCCTCGCCCATCCCGCGCGCGGTCACGGTGTCGCCGCCGGAGAGCCGCTTCACGAGCGCCTCGTCGAGTCGGGCGCCCTGCGGCGTCTCGCTGAGCAGGAGCTGCCGCTTGCCCTCCATCCGGGCGATGTCGGCGGGGTGCTGCTCGAACTTTTTGGTCATCAGCGTGGACGGCGGGATGCCCTGGCTGTAGCCGCCCAGCATCGCCTCGACGACCTCGAGGAACACGCTCTTGCCGTTCTTCGTGACGCCGTAGTGCATGAAGAACACCTGCTCCGACGTCAGGCCGGTCAGCGTGTAGCCGACGATCCGCTGCAGGTACTGGCGCATCGCCAGATCGGGCATGACGCGCTCGAGGTAGGTCTCCCACATCGGCGCCGTCGCGGCGGGGTCGTAGGCGATCGGCGTCTGCTGCTGGAACAGGTACGCGGGGTCGTGCGCGAGCAGCTCCCCCGTCTCGAGGTTGATGACCCCGTTCGCGACGCACAGCAGCATCGGATGCTGGTCGAAGTCGCGCGCCGAGGCGGTCACCACGCCCCGCATCCGCAGCGTGCGCACGGCCGAGGTGACGCGCACGGCGAAGCGCTGCGTGGTGAGCCACTTCGCGAACTTCTGGGCCTGCGACGTCGTCGGCTCGCCGTCCTTCCCGGCGCTGGCCTGGGCGCTGTAGTTGTGGCCCTCGAGGGCCCCGGTGCGCTCCAGGGTGTCGATCATCAGGCGGTCGGCGGCGTCCTTCTCCAGGCGCCACACGCCGTTGTCGTACCGGGCCCAGCGGTCGCGCTCGGGCACCCAGCGCAGGCGGTCGCCGTGCAGCGCGAGCAGGCGCTCGGAGTTGCCCAGGTCGTCCCACGTCCGCGCGGGCCACTGCTGCTGCGGTGCTGCGCCCCCCTCAGCGGGGGCCGGGGCTTCCCCCGGCTGGATCAGGAAGCCCCCCGTGCGCTGGCCGAGATTGGCCGGCATTGCGCGCGCCGTCGCGCGGGCGTACTGCGACTGCCACTTCGCCTCGACGTCCTGCATCGTCCAGGTGGCGTCGGTCGGGGCCGCCGTCGAGAACGCGCGCCACCCCTCCTCCAGCGAGATGGGGCTCCAGTTCGCCTTCACGAGCTCGGCGATCTTGTACGCGGCGTCGGCCTGGATCTTCTCCCAGCCCCGACCCCGGTCGTCGAACTTCCCGACCTCCCAGGTGCCTGAGTCGAGCATCTCCTGGCGGTTGCCGTCGACCGCGCGCTTCGTGTACTCGGCCGCCGCCCGCTGCATGTCGGGGGAGAGGCTGGAGTACGACGGCGAGGTGTCCTCCTCGGCGCGGACGACCTGGTGCGTGGCCGTGGCGAGGATCGCCTCCATCCACGACGGCGTGCACTCGGCCACCGGCAGGTCGCGCAGCACGTCGTAGGGCCCCGTGGCGTTCGCCTGCTTCGAGAAGGCGACGGACCCCGGGCCGATGACGTGCCCGCCGTCGCCCCGGAGGTCGATGTGGGCGCCGAGGCGGCTCTTGTTGCTGGGGACGTGCACGCCGGGCGGCTGGCGGTAGTAGAGGTGGGTGGAGCCCGACGCGGTGCGCACGGTGTAGGTGTCCGGCGGCACGCCGAGCCTCGTGACGAGCTCGTTCATGGCCGTAGCGCCGTCGGCGCCGTCGATGTCGATGACGAAGATGCCGGCGCGCTCCCCGGTGAGCACCGAGATGTTCGGCGGGTTCTCCACGTCCCACGTCGCGTAGACGTCCGGCGTCGAGAGCCGCTCGGCGTTCTGCCAGCCAGTCGCCAGCGGGTGCTTCCCGCCGGAGGGGTGCGTCGCGCGGTGCGCCGCCTGGATGATGAAGCCGCGCTGGTGCTGCGCGAGGGCAGCTTCGAGGGCGGTCACTCGGCGACCATCTTGCGGAAGTGGACCGTGTCGACCTCGAGCTCCTCGGCGAGCATGTCGAGGTCGTCGAGGGCGATGATCTGCGGGCAGGACTCGACGATCACGCCCGGCACGACGATGTTGCCGCCCTTGACGTCGGCGAAGTCGCGCATCGTGAGGTAGACGACCACGGGCAGGCGGATGTGCTGGACGCTGAGGCCCTCCTCCCAGCGCTTGTGCGTCTCGACCTCGGCCGCCCAGCCGGGGGGCGCTGCGGAGGTGGCGATGGGGACGAACATGGGTGCTCCTGTCGGTCGGGGTGCTCTTCTGGCGCCTGGGTTGACGACGCTACCACGGCTTCGGGCCGGCCAGCCAGTGGTCGAGGTGCCGGGTGTCAAGGGTGTCATCGGGGTGTCATCGACTTTTCGTTGCAATCTAGCCCTTAGTGACTCCAGTGACACCTATGACACTAGATCTCATAGGTATAGAAGGAGTAGTTACTGTATATGTGAGTATCTATCACAGTTATATATGTGAGTACCTATCACTCTATGTAGCTCCCCCTTTTCTATAGGGAAGGGCTGGACCCACCCCCCTGTCACGTCATCCCGACATTCCGTTGCTATAGCAACGAATAGTCCGATGACACCCCTGACAGCGCCCTGTCACTCAGCCATGCTTTTGCTGACAGCGAGGGCGGATCTGTCAGCAAAGAGGTGACTACCTCTCACAAACAGTGTGACAACCTATCGCGTATGTATACCCGGGAGCGATTTAACGCCCTATGCGCCCCGGTCCCTCGCGACGCCCGGGGGGGAGGGGGTCGACGTGAGAGCCGGTCACGAGCCAGCTTTGGCGACACGAACGCGTCGATGTGTCAGATAGCGATGGTGCCGGCGCAAAAGCTGCGGGGTGAGCGATGCGAGTTTGCGTTGCAATAGCAACGATCGCGGCACCAATGTGTGAGAGTTGGTCACATGCAGCGCTGATGTGTGTGAGAGTTAGTCACGTCAGCAGGGAACGCCACCAGGGCAGACCGGGACGCAAGAGCGTAGGAGACGAGCACATGGGCGAGTTGTACACGTACGAGCAGGTCATGCAGGCAGTCGCAATGAGCAGCGTGCAGGGTGTGGCAGAGGTCAGCACGCTGGCAGGCGCATGGCAGTACGGCGTGACCGTGGGCGACCGCACCGTGTGGCTGTCCGCAGAGACTGGCGTAGCGGCGCTGGTGAGTACCGCTGACTGGGCGACCGTGCAGGCAGGATCGGACATGATGACGGGCGAGAACAGCCACGCCCGCCAGGACGTCGGAGCAGCCATGGTCGACGAAGTCTCCGAGCGCGCCCACTGGATCGCCGACGGCGGCCGCGAGTTTCACACGACCGAAGAGATCGCCGACGTCCTGGACGAGATCCTCTCCGCTACGCCTGCCATCTGCGCGGACTGCTACGACGGTCACGCCGACGGTACGTGCGAAGAGCGCGACTGCGCCGTCATGGGTAAGGCGTGGAAGCACGCTCCGACCGACGTCCGGGTGTGCACGTACTGCGCCACCGTCGGGACCGAGTACATCCAGCACGCTGCACGCTGACCCCCTCCCCCGTCACCCCGCCTCACCCCACGAAAGAGAGACACACCATGTTCACCGTCACCCTTAACTCCGCCGGATGCCTCCCCGACACGACCGACGACGTCCTGACGTTCTCCACGGCGCGCGAGGCGTGGGAGTACGTCGCATCCGAGATCAACGACATCGCCGACGACGGCGCGTACCTCGAGGCGCACACGGCGCTGCACGTCACGAACCGTGACGCCGCCGGTTCGGTCCCCATGGGCGGCACGTACGCCTTCCACGTTGAAGAGGTCCCCTGCCTCTGCTCGACCGACTACCGGGCGCGCGGCTGGATCGCCGCTGACTGCCTCGCCCACGCGGACGACGACGCCTAGGCACTACCGCCCGGGACCGCGTAGGCGGCGCGAGGCTCACGACCTCACCCGGGCACGACGGCGGACCATCCGGTCTGTCTCTCACCGAAAAGCTCTCACGAATCGGAGACACATCATGTCGACCACCTCGCACACCCGCCGCCCGTCCGCCGCCGCCCGCAAGGCTCTCGGAAAGGCGCGACGTGAGCGCATCGCCACGCGCCAGGCCAAGGGCGCGCCGGCCGCTATCCGCACGACGACGACGGCGCGCTAGTGCCTCTCTGGGCCGCCCCGCTGCTCTGGGCCGCGATTGGCCTCCCGCTCTGCTACCTCACCGTGGCTCTCCCCGCTCTCGTCACCCGGTGGCGCTCTCGCCGATAGTGTGAGAGACTGTCACTCACAAAGCAACTCCCCCCTCCCCGCTCCACCCTCACGAAAGGCCACCACCATGGCTCGCAAGCTCTCCACCCTCACCGGCACCATCTCCACTTCCGCCGTCCACGTCGGCACCAGCACCATGGGGAACCCGACCTACCGCGTGCAGGTCGACGGCGTCGACTACCGGACCGAGGCGAACGGCTCGATCGGCTACGCCGCGAGCAACTTCCGCCGGGGTGACCTGGTGACTCTCTCTCTCACCCGCGCCGGCCGCGTCGTCAACATCGTTCGCGACGACGACGCCATGGGCCGCGCGGCTCTCCGGAAGTCTCTCGGACGCCGCACCGTGTTCGCGACGCGCGACTGCGCCCGTGCGATCGCCGATCGCCGCGACTTCCGCGCCGGAAACATCTCCGGCCGCGCGACCGCCGGAGCAGAGCTCCCCTGGCACCACTGGATGTCTCCGGAGGTCGTCGCGCAGTACCGCGACGACGCGCCCACCTACGTCGTGTTCTCGCGTCAGACGCCGATCGGCTGGATCGCCGCCGACGGTCGCGCCGTCGTCCCGGATGTCACCTACTCCCCCTCCACCACCAGCCACCAGCGCGAGGCGCGGCGCGGCCTCATTCTCGCCACGGTCCCGGGCGCAGTGACGGTGACGACGTGGAACGGCGTGGAGCTGGGGGCGCGCGACCACCGATTCATCGACGGTGAGGTGGTCGCGCCCGACGACCTGGTGAACCTCACCGCGCGCCGCTACCGCTCTCGGAAGGATTCGGAGCGCACGACGCTCGCGACGGTCCCGCTCCGGAACGCCCACGACACGCGCATGACGTTCGACGGATGGAAGGTCCCGAAGGCGGAGCGCCAGTGGTCCGACGTCCGCGTCGAGCGCATCGTCTCCTAGGCACTACCGCCCGGGACCGCGTAGGCGGCGCGAGGCTCACGACCTCACCCGGGCACGACGGCGGCGCAACCCGCGCCGCCTCACTCCGACCGAAGGATCACACCATGGCTCGCAAGCTCTCCACCGCCGCCCGTCGTCGCCAGGCCTACGCCGCTACTCACGCCGCCGGACGCTCCACCATGCCGTGGCGCGGCGGCCGCATGGCTCCGCTCGACCCGGAGCGCATCGCTCGCGACGCCGCCTCGCGCCGCATCGCCACCGTTGACGCCGCCGCCCGCGCCGCCACCGCCCGCTACTCCGAGAGCCGTGGCGCCGGCCAGACCGTGGCGCGCGCCTACGCCGCCGCAGTCGACGCGCACGACGCCGCGAGCGTGCTCTACCTCAACGGGCACACGGGCGGCTACATCATCGACGCCGACGCGCTCGACCGCGTGACGTCGAAGCCGCTGACGAACGTCACGAACGCCGACGGCTCCCCGGTCACGCGCGGGATCACGCTCCCCGACGACGTCACGGCCGTGGTGACCCTCTCCTACGACGACGGCCGCACCCCCGGCGAGGATGGCGAAGACTGCTACTCCGCCGACGACGTGGCCGCGTGGCGCGAGAACGAGTGGACGTTTCAGACCGTGACCGTGACGCTCACCGACGACGACGGCCGCGAGCTCTCCTACGCGACGTGCGGCTGCGTGGAGGTCGGGGACTACTGGCCTGGCACCGAAGAGTCTCAGGTCTGGCACGTCGTGCCCGACCTCGTCTCGGAGGCGTGGGACGAGGTTCGCGAGCAGCGCGAGGCCGACGCCGCCGCCGAAGAGCTGGCCATCTCCGACGCCGCCGCCTCGCGCGACGCCCTCAACGCTCTGCGCGACGCCCTCGAGGCCTCCGAGAAGCTCACCCCCGACGACGCCGGCTATCACCTCTCCGAGGCCGTCTCCACCTACCTCGCCACGCTGGAGGCCTGACACCATGCGCAACGCCACGCTAGACGCCATCCGGAACGCTCTCATTCTCAACGCCGCTTCGATCCTGGCGGACATGTTCGACGACGACGACACTCCCGACCTCGAGAGCGAATACGCGAACGGCGCCCTCACCATGGCCATTCACCTCGCCGGCTACGACGACGACGGCTCGGAAGAGCGGGCCGCGATCATCGCCCGCTTCCACCAGCTCCGCGCCCTCTAGACCCCATCCGTAGTATGTGAGAGGCTATCTCTCACACCTCCCCGACCGGAAGGAACACCCCGCATGTCTGCCATCCTCTCCACCCTCCGCGCCCACGGCATCATCGCCAGCATCGCCGGTGAGCACCACGGCTCCGCCGTCACGCGCTACGACCTGGCCATCCCCTCCGGCACGCGGGTGGACGCCGTCGTCAAGCTCTCCGCCGAGCTGGCCATGGCGACGGCCTCTCAGGCCGTGCGCATCGCTCCGGTGCCGGGCACCTCGTTCGTCGGCGTGGAGGTCCCCGTGGCTCGCATCGACCGCCCGACGGTCACGCCGGTGGTGGCAGACGATCCCCTGCCCTCCCTCTCCTTCCACGTCGGCTCCGGGACTGACGGCCAGGCCATCTACGCCGACCTGGCCAAGCTCCCCCACCTCTTGATCGCGGGCCAGACCGGCTCCGGCAAGTCGATCGCCCTCACCTCGATCGTCTCTCAGCTGATGGTGCGCAACTCCCCCGCGACATGCCAGTTCCTGATGGCCGACCCCAAGCGCGTGGAGCTCGCTCTCTTCGCCGGAGCGCCGCACCTGGCCGGCCCCGTGGCGACCGAGGTCGCGGACATGCTCAAGATGCTGGACTACGCCGTCACCGAGATGGAACGCCGCTACGACGTCCTGCAGCACATGGGCGTGCGCAAGATCGGGGACCTCCCCGCCCTGCCGTTCCCCTACCTGGTCGTGGTGCTCGACGAGATCGCCGACCTGATGCTGCAGACCAAGGGTGCCGCCGAGGGCCCCATGGTCCGCATCGCCCAGCTCGGTCGCGCCGCCGGAGTCCACCTCCTGGCCGCCACCCAGTACCCCAAGGCCGACGTCGTCACGTCGCTGTTCTCGGCCAACGTCCCGAGCCGCCTCGTGTTCGCCGTCGCGGCTCACACGCAGAGCCAGGTCGCCCTCGGAGAGTCCGGCGCCGAGAAGCTGCTGGGCCAGGGCGATGGCCTCTTCCGCGAGGCGGGCAACCCGAACATCCAGCGCGTGCTCTCGTGCTACGTCTCCGACGACTACATGCGCGCCGCCGCCGCGAGCTGGAAGCCGAAGGAGGTCGACCCCGCCACCTACGGCACGCCCGACGAGGCCGAGCCGGACGCCGACCTCGAGCCGACGATCAACACGTTCCACGTCATGGGCAAGGCCGAGCCGATCGCCACGCGCGTCGTCGAGCACGCCCCCGAGGTCGAGCCGCTACCTCCCATGCCGGGCGAGCTCCCCCCGCTCACCGTCGCCGACGTCGTGCCGGTCTACGTGGGCCAGGCGCCCGACGGCACGCCCATGACGGCCGCCGATCGCCTCTGCTACATGTGCAACCACCACCGCGCCTACCCCGGCGCGAGCGTCTGCCTCACCGCCGACTGCCGTATCCCGACCTACGAGGACGCGCCGGTGAACCCGATGGCCGCCCAGGTCGCGCAGCAGATGCCCGCCCGCGCGCGCCGTCGCTGGTTCCGCAAGGTCGGTGCGCGATGACCGCGCTGGGGTTGTTCCTGCTGCTCGGCGGCATGGTGACATCCTTCACCGCGATCGCCCTCGCCGAGAGCCCGCGTCGCCGCCGGGTGAAGGCGGCGAAGTCAGCGATGGCGGTGACGGCACCCTCCGACACGCTGGTGCGGGCGGCCGACCTGCTGATGAAGCAGCGGAGCGAGATCGCCCACCTCCGCGACGAGCTCGAGAACGAGCGCGAGCGCCGCCACGACCTCGAGCGCCGGCTGATGGGCCCGACGTCGATCAGCGTCCAGGGCATCTACGCCGACAAGATCGCGGCCCCGAAGCTCGACGCCCTGCGCGCCAGCTTCCATGACGACGCCCCGCCGTCGGCCACCCCGGCCGACTCCCCCGCCTGGGGCTGGCACATCCCCACCCCCACCGATCGGAAGGACCAGCCGTGACCACCCTCACGCCCGACACCGTCGCCGACATCGAGCTCACCCTCGTGCCGTTCGAGACGAACGACGACCCCAACCACCGCGCGCACCTGGTGCGGCCGGCGGACAACGGCGTGACCCGCGCCGACGACCCCACGACGTCGCAGGACATCATCGACATGGCCCGGCTCGCGGGCACCGAGGTCGTGGCCGTCTGCGGTCACACCTGGATCCCGAAGGCCAACCCGAAGCAGTACCCCGTGTGCGACGCCTGCTTGGACATCGCCGTCGAGATCAGCGCGGGGAGGCGGCACTGATGGCCGACACCATCGCGCACGACGTCGAGTGCGGAACGTGCTTCGCCGAGCCCGGCGAGGACTGCCTCATCATCGACGGCTCCGGGGTCCGTCGCGACCCCGAAATCGTCCACCTCATCCGCAGCATGGCCGCCCGCGCGGCAGCACAGAAGGAGACCCCGTGAAGATCCCCAAGCTCGCCGGCCAGCGCGACATCGCGCTCGAGCTGGACATCCACCCGCACACCATCTGGCGCTACCTGCAGAAGCCGGGCGCCCCGAAGCCGGTGGCCACCCTCCGGATGGGCGCCGTCTACCTGCACGCCGACGCCGTCGCCTGGTGCAAGGCCCAGCGCAAGCTCACCGTCGCGCGGAAGCGGGAGCCGAAGTCGTGAAGCGCCCCGTGAAGTTCCTCGACGGCCCGTTCGTCGGCGAGACGAACCAGGTCGACCTCAGCAGGGGGGACGTCCTCAACGCCGCCTTCGTGCTCGAGGGCAAGCCGTGGGAGCTCGAGTGGGTGACCTACAACCTCCTGCGCTGGGGCTCCACCACCTACGGTCACATCCGCCCGCTCCGCCAGCTCGGCCAGTCGATGGCCATCGCAGACGAGGTCGCGACGAACCGGGCCGCCGTCGAGCGCATCACCGACGAGCTCGTGCGCCGCCTCCTGACCCACGACGTCATCCCCGAGACCATGCAGTACGACGTCGTGCTCGACCCCGTGTTCCTGAGCCGCAAGGTCCGCACCCGCGCGCTGGCCTGGGCATGACCGCCGACGGCTGGCTGGCCATCGTGATCCTCTTCGGCGTCCTCCCGGCCGCCGCCATCTTTTCCATCCGCTACCGCAGAAAGTAGGTCCCCGACATGACCACGAAGATCGACCAGGCCAACGGCCCCCACATCGACGCCCGCACCCTGACCGTCAAGGCAGCCGGGGAGCGGGTCCACCTCGTCATCGAGGGGACGGCCCGCCAGAAGGCGCTCGAACCGACCGGCATCATCGTCAACCTCGACGACCTCCGTCAGGCCGTGGCGGAGGAGCTGCCCGACGCGCGGCCGACGCGGAGCGAGAAGGCTGTGAAGCTGACGAATCTCGTTGGCTCTCTCGGCTGGAGCGTGGAGGCCGAGCCTGACAGCTACAGCGACAAGCCGGCGCTGGCGGTCGTGGTGCACGACGGCGCGCGGGCCGTCGCCCGCTTCGCCCTGGACGCCAACGAGCTGCGCGCCACCCTCGACAAGCTCTTCCCGGAGAAGGCGCCCACGGCCGGCCTCCCCGTCAGGGTCGAGTTCCTCAACGTCGAGCTGCCCTCCGGCCGCCCGAGCGACATCTGGCGTGTGATCGGCCGCGACGAGCACGGCCAGGACGTCACGAACCTGAACCAGCACGACATCGACCGCGCCCGCCAGAAGGCGCACCGCTGGGCGGCGATGGCCGACGCCATGGAGGCGCGCCTTGCCGAGCTGGAGGACTTCGACATCGCGCGGCGCCGCAACTCGATCGCCGAGCAGCTCTCGCGACACGGCGTGACCGACCTGGGGATCGCCGCCCTCGACGCCATCATCGCGGCCGGCGGCATCACGGTCCCCGAGTGATTCGCCGCGCTCTCGAGATCCGCGCCGAGTACCCGACGCTGCCCATGCCGGTGCTGCTGCGCCTCCTGGTGAGGCGCGCCATCCGCTGAGGTTGCGCGATCGCTCACACTTCCATAGTATGAATCCCACACCACCCCCCGACCGATCGGAGCCCCACCATGCCTGACTGGGCATACACCCTGTTCATCATCGTCCTCGTGATCGCCTACCTGACGGCCCTCGCCCTCCAGCGGCGCACCTTCAAGCGCCGCCTCACCGCGTCCGACGACCGCTCCCGCCACGCCGAGAACACCTTGCGCGAGCTCCGCTACACCGACGCCGAGCGAGCGCGCGAGCAGGACCGCCTCATCGAGAAGATGCGGATCTCCGGCCGCCGCGCTCGCGCCACCATCCGCAGCCTGAGCGAGCGCTACCAGGCCGCGAAGCGGCGAATCGAGCGACTCCAGGCCACCGTCGAGGAGCTCGGCCGCCAGCTCAGGACTGCCCGGAAGGCCAACGACCTCCTGACCGAGCAGCGCGACGCCGCTCGCAAGGCCGCCGGTGAGGAACGCTCCGCCCGGAGCCGCGAGAACGACGCTCTGCGCGGCCAGCTCAACTGGCTGCAGCGCCACGTCGGCGCGACCCGCGTCCGCACCGTGATCGAGACGCCCGGCCGCCACACGTCCAAGGGCTGGGTCGAGCGCACCAGCGAGGTCATCTACGAGGGCGACGACTTCGACCGCGCCGAGGCCTTCCGCGTCCGGTTCCTGACCGAGGCCACCAAGCTCCAGATCAAGCGCGGCGCCTACGCCGTCGTCGAGGTCACGGTCGAGCCCCTCTGGCAGGCTCGCAACCCCGGCGCCGACGAGCGGCGCGGCGGCCCTGAGGTGAAGCCGGCCTCCTACGTGAGCATCGGCACGCTGCCCGAGACGATGTGCCCCGTCGACCGGTTCAGCCAGGTCCGGTTCTCGGACCCCGTGGCCGTGAACATGATCGAGACGGACAGGGCGGCGGCTGCGATGGCCGACATCTGCGCGCTGCCCCGGACCATCTACGTCGGCACCGGCGTCTGATGCGCTACGAGAAGAGCGCGCTGCGCGCCGTCGTCGAGGAGCGCTTCGACGAGAAGCTCGCCATCGCCACGGCCGATTACGAGGCCGCGCGCGACTGGAACGGGGACGTCGAGGCGGCGAAGTACAGGGAGGCCGCCCTCGACTGGCTGAACGACCAGAGGCACGCCGTGATGGCCGGCGCCGAGATCGACACCTACACCTCGCCGGACAAGCCGCGCCAGCCGTACCGGACGGTGCGCAACTTCGAGGCCAAGGTCGAGGAGATCCTGGCCGCGAAGGCGAAGGCCCTCCAGCGGGTCGACGCGCTCATGCCCGACGCCGACGGCGGCGTGACCCTCACGCTGCCGCAGCTCGACCGCCTGACCCTCAACGGCGCATGACTCGGCAGCGGGTTGTTGACATCATCCCCGGCCGCCTGGCGTACCTCGCCGGCGTGGCCGGGCGCCAGCCGGGGTGGATCGTCGCCCCGGACATCCTGACGCGGCACTCGATCCTGTTCGCCATGGTCGGTACGCGTCAGATCGACCCTCGGTGGGGACTTTCCCACCTGGCCGACGATGACCACCGCCGGGTGCACCTGTTGGCGTTCGGCTACGAGGTCATCGTCGGGCTCAAGCGGATCGCGAGGCGGCGCGAGCGCTTCTACGTCCGCCCGCGCCACCTCGAGTCCCGCCTCCGAGGCGACGCATGAGCGACTGCGTCGACATCGAGGTGTGCGCAGGCCCTGGGGGCTGGGGTCAAGGCCTGCGCCGCCTCGGCGTGCACGCGATCGGCGTCGAGTTCGGCCGCGACGCCACCGCGACGGCGCGCGCGGCCGGCCACCTCCGGGTGCTCGCCGACATGACCCAGGTGGACCCGCTCGCGCTGGTCGACTCGCTCACCGTCGCGCGCATCCGGGACGGCGACCACCTCGACGCCCCGCTGGGCAAGGGTGGCGAGACCACGGGAGCGCACCCGGTGCTCCGGGTGGCCCACAGCAAGAGCCGACGGCTGCCCGTGCGCCTCTTCATCGGTTCCCCGCCCTGCAAGGGCTTCACGCTCGCCGGCAAGGGGCTGGGGCGCCTGGACTCCGAGCTCCTGATCCGGGCGATCGCCGACCTCGACCGCCCCGAGCGGTTCCCGATCGGCCTCGAGTACCTGCGCGGCAAGATGAACGACGCGCGCTCGATCCTCGTGCTCGAGCCGCTGCGGTACATCGTCACGCTGATGCCCGAGCGCATCGCGCTGGAGCAGGTCATCGCGGTGCTGCCGATCTGGGAGGCCTACGCCGATGTGCTGCGCCGCCTGGGCTACTCGGTGCGCACCGGCGTGCTGGACTCCGAGCGCTACGGCGTCCCGCAGGCTCGCCGTCGTGCGATCCTCGTGGCCCGTCGCGACGGCGTCGCCGCCGCCCTGCCGACCCCGACCCACTCGCGCTACCACCGGCACGCGCCGGCCCAGCTCGACGCCGGCGTGGAGAAGTGGACCAGCATGGCCACGGCGCTCGGCGCCGACTGGGTGCCCGAGCCCGCCAACGGCGAGCCGGAGATCCCGACCTGGCCGATGGAGCGCCCCTCGCCCACGATCGTGGGCACCTTCTCCCCCGACGTCGTGGCGATGCCCGCGTGGCGCCGGCCCGGCGACGGTCCCCGCCAGAAGGCGAAGGGCTCCGTGCGCATCACCCTCCCGCAGGCCTCGATCCTGCAGACCTTCCCCGCCGACTACCCGTGGCAGGGGTCCAAGTCCTCGCAGTGGCAGCAGGTCGGCGACGCCGTCCCGCCGCTACTCGCCCACCGCATCGTGAAGGAGCTCCTCTCGTGAAGATCGAACCCGCCGCCTCCCCGCCCCCCGTCTGCGACCACTGCCGCTGCGCAGTCACGCCCGCCGACGTCGTCATGCGGGTCCGTCCCGGCGTCGTCGCCCACCGCGAGTGCGTCCGCGCGGCGGCCAACCCGTGAAGGTCGTCACGCTGTTCCCCGGGGACGGCTCCTTCGAGCGCGCGCTGAGCAGTGTCCTGCCCGGCCCGACGCTCGGCGTGGGGCCGTCCCCGGGGCGCCCGGAGGCGTGGCCCTCCGCCCCCGAGGGCATGGAGTTCGACGTCCACGCCGGCCAGATGATGGCGAAGTCGGCCACGGGCGGGATCGACGGCCTGCTGGCCCTCCTGCGGCGCGAGGACGAGCTCGTCTACGGCGACCTGGCCACGGTCGGGGAGTACACGATGGACGAGTTCCACCGCTGCCGTGACCAGAGCCGCCGGCCCTACCACCACGCCGCCGCCATCTGGTGGCTCTGGACGATGAAGCCCAAGTGGTTCGTGTTCGCCTTCCAGAGTCCCCGCCTGGCCCACGCCATCGTGAGCCACCACGCCGCCCGCCAGCACTACCGCATGTCGACGTCGGGCGGCGACGACTACCACCTCGAGAACAACCGCATGGTGCTCTCGACCCCGTTCTACGTCTACGGCACGTCCGTCGGCCAGGACAAGCCTGTCCGCTCCCTGCGGGGGGTCCTCGAGATCGTGAAGGAGGTCAGCGCCCGTGGCTGATGAGAAGCTGCTCGACGACGTGAAGGAAGAGATCCTCGCGTCCCTGCAGAAGCTGGTGGAGGACGGCCAGCACGTCACCAACTTCGCCCTCGCGTACGAGATCCGCACCTTCGGCGACGACGGCATGGACGGGTGGACGCTCGCGCTCTACTCCCCGATGCTGCCGTACCAGGCGAAGGGCCTCCTGACGGAGGGCGTCAGCGACATCGAGGACATGCAGTACGCCCGCGACGAGGACGACGATGGCTGAGATCCGCCGCGCGCGGATCGTCCCGGAGCAGTTCCACGACCTCCTCCCGCTCGGCCCCGGCCGGGTGGCGAAGCTCGTGAAGGGGCTGGGGGTCGAGTACATCGTGACCGACTCCGGGGCCGAGGACGGCTCGGACATGATCGGAGTCATGGCCCAGCTCGAAGGGCGGAAGGTCGCGTGCTTCTGGCGCCGGCCGAAGCCGACGTCGGCGTGGGCGGCCGACACGGGGTGGATCAAGCCGACCGGCGAGACCATCCAGGTCGTAGGAGTCACCGAGGCAGTGAAGGAGATCAAGCGTGGGACGTAACAAGGAGATCGTCGCCCTCGTGCGCGAGGCGGAGCGGCTCGGATTCCGCACCCGGCACTCGCACGACGGCGTGATCGTGTACGGGAAGGGCGAGGACGACGGCGTCGCCTCGACCCACTGGGGCCTGTCCGACCGGCGCGGCGTCAAGAACTTCCGCGCCAAGCTCAAGCGGATCGGGGTGTTCGATGGCCGACGGCAGCGGTGAGATGGAGGTCGAGGTCGTCCGGCCGCTCGAGGTCGTGGGCAAGATCCCGCTGCCGCCGTGCCCGTTCTGCGGGGAGATGATCGATGTGGAGATCCGCGCCGGCATCGGCCGCGTGCGCGGCACCGGCACGATCGCGATCATGCACGACCACGACATGAGCGACGCCGCCGCGCACCTCTTCACGCACGACGTCGAGCGCGGGATCCACCAGTGACCGGCCCACTGTGGGAGGCCTTCCAGGTCGCGTACCGCCAGCTCCGGCTCGAGTTCGCGGCCTACCTGGACGCGATGTACGGGGCGGCCGAGACCGACCTCAACGGGGTGCTGCTGAACCGACTCGGCCGCACCAAGGGCATCGACGCCCGATCGCTCTTCTACGGCCCCTTCTCCCGCGTGGAGAAGTACGCCAGCGAGGAGCTCTACGCATGGTTCGAGCAGGGCAACGGGAGGAGAATGACATGGGAGCAGTTCGAGAAGCAGGCGACCGAGACACCGCTGCGGCTGGTGACGCCGTGAGGTACGCGCTGATCGCGGCCGACCGCGAGGTGGCTGAGGAGTGGTGCGCCGCGCACCCGGAGGCGAAGCTCGGCCGCGTCGACATGCTCTCCACCGGCGCAGCCCTCTACGGCCGGCGATTCGCGGAGGCGGACGGCCTCTCCTACGTGGTCGTGGGGGCGCTACCGCTGGCGGTCTGGCACGCGCTGACCCGCACGGCGTACAGGACGCCCCCTGAGCAGCGCGCGCGCATCCACTACTGGCACCCCGACGAGCCCGAGGACAACGAGCGCTGGATCCGCTGGGAAGGCTTCAACGCTATCCCGACGATGATGCGCGGCGACGTCGGCGAGGACAGCGACGACCCGTTCGCCACGATGCGGAAGATGCTCGGCAACCTCCCGATCCCGCCCGACCCGTTCGCGCCGCCGATCAACCTCACCGAGCCCGAGGACGACCTGACGCGCATCCGCCTGGCGCCGTCATCGCAGGCTCAGTTCGAGGCCCTGGCCGAGACGAAGGCGCGCGCGCACCGGATGCGCTGCGGCGTGCGCGTGGTCCGCAACGACATCGAGGGCGGCTGGGCGTGCTACCCCGATCAGCACATCCCGGCCGGCCAGCTCGTGACCGAGATCCGCGAGGCGATCTGATGACCGCGCTGGCATTCGCCGTCATCTTCGCCCTCCAGGGGGCGTCGGCCCAGATCACCGCCGGTGAGCCCACAGCGGCCTCCGCCATGCTCTACGCGCTCGCGGGCGGCTGCGCGTGGTTCGCCGGCAGCCGTGACCGTCGGAGGCCGCTGTGAGCACGGGCCTGCAGATCGTCGTGGGTGTGCTCGCCGGCTTTCTGGTCGTCTGGCTCTGGGACAACGCGTGACGTCGGGGAAGTGGAAGAGCAGCGACCGCCGCCAGCACCTCCCCGCGAACTGGCGGGCCCTGCGGCTGGAGGTGGCCGACCGCGCGCACTGGATCTGCGAGTGGGTCGAGGCGGGCCAGCGGTGCTCGGCGAAGGGCTCGGAGTGCGACCACATCGGCGATCGGGACGACCACCGCATCGAGATGCTGAGGTGGCTCTGCTCGGCCCACCACCAGGCCGACACCCAGCGGCGTGCTCAGGAGGCCCGGCGGAAGTACGCTGAGCCCTTGAGAGCGCCAGAGGCCCACCCTGGGCGTCGGCAGAGGAGGTAGGACATGGTCGACCTGAAGCTGCACCAGCCCGTCTACGGTGGGAAGCCCGGTGACACCGTCAGCGTTTCCGAGGAGAAGGTGCGCCTCGCCGAGCACCGGGGCTGGGGCAAGCGCGCCGTCCTGGGCGAGCACAGCACCCCCGTCCAGGTCTCGGAGGGCTACGGCGACACGCCCAACGGCGCATCCGCGTCCGGCCGCCTGACCGAGACGTGGGAGCGCGTGCCTGGCGAGACGGGCGACGCCATCGGCCAGCCCGTCGAGCCCGAGCAGGAGCTTGACCCCAACGCCACCTGAGCGTAGAGTCGATCTCGCGGACCTGTTCATGGTTCTGTCCCTCGGTCGGGGACACCGAAGGCCCCCCTCGCTAATCTCGAGGGGGGCCTTCTCCATGCTCAGACGGCGCGAGCGCGGCGCCGTCGCGTGCGGATGATCTTCTCGCGTTCCTCAGCCGTCTTGCCGCCGAAGATGCCGACCTGGGCGCCGCGCGACTTGAGAGCCATCTCGAGGCACGACTCCACGACGGGGCATCGCGCGCAGTAGCTGGTGGCCTTGTACGTCGCGATGGCCACCTTGTCCTTGCGCCCCTCCGGGAAGAAGATCTCCGGGTCCGGGGCATCGGCGCACGCCGGCTGCAGGTCGCTCACTCGGCGGCCTCGCGCTCGCGCCGAAGGTTCTCGAGGGCCTCGCTGAGCACCTCGCGCGCCGCGATCGAGGCCCCGCGCACGCCGCGATGGTTCCGCTCTTCCTCGAGCAGATGGGCGGTGTGGGGGTCGAGCATCACCTGGACGCGCTCGGTGTACGTGGCCATCGTGGCTCTCCTCTGTTGCTTCATAGTATGGATTGGTAGTATCGTACACGAGCACCCACTCCCCGACCGAAGGAGCACAGCATGACCACGCAGATCCACCCCGACGCCACCTACATCATCCTTTCGCCGCTGTTCGTCACGAACACGCTGGTCGACAACAGCGCCCTGGCGAAGCAGATCGCCGCCGGCCACGACCAGCTGGTGGCCCAGGTCGAGTCGTTCGGCGCCGCCGTCGCCGAGGTCGTCTACATCACCGGCCTGACCCAGGTCCAGTTCGTCGAGCTGCTGCAGCGCGACCCCAACGGCACGATGGCGCCGCCCGTCGCCCGCGACAGCACCGACGGTGCGCGCGCCGAGTGGATGGCCAGCCAGCCGCCGCGCCCCGTCGTCGCCCGCAGCGAGCGCGACACCGACGACGAGATGGGCGGCTGATGAGGCAGGGCCGCTGGGGGAACCTCGTCGTCGGAGCGATGGTCCTCAACCCTCAGACCAACGAGACGGTCGAGGTCATCGCGATCCACCCGAAGGACCCCTCGAACCTCCGACTCCAGCGCACCGACGGCACGATCTTCACGCTCCGCCGGCCGCTGACCTCTCCGACGGCGTACACGCTGCCGCCCTCCATGGAGGCGCCGCTGCTCGTCGCGGAGATGCTGGGCGGGGAGATCCTCGTCGAGCACGTCCGCAACACCCACGAGGTCCGGGCTCACCTGGCGGCCGTCCACAAGGTCATCGCCGCGCCCGACCTCACGTACGCCCAGATCCACAACCTGCACAACGACCTGCACGACCGCCGGGTGTGGGCATTCCCGCACCGCCACGCCATGAACCCGAGGAGGCTCTGATGAGCACGAACGAGAAGCACTACGCCGAGGACGACGACTACGAGATCCCGCTGGAGGTGGAGCTCGCCGAGAAGGCCGAGCTGAACCGCCTGGGCGAGGCCGACCTCAAGATCAAGCCCGATTTCACCGGCTTCCACGAGGGCGTCCGCGACCACCTCGAGGTCGGCCGGCTGAACTACCGTGGCGACGTCGTCGAGGGCCTGCTCGCCGACCCGATCAAGGGCCCGATCCCCGGCGGCGAGATGGTGACCGTGTACGAGGCCACCTACGACGCCGAGACCGACCTCACGACGGCGCGGTTCCGCTACACCACGACCGCCGACGTCGAGGCCGAGAACGCTCGGATGGTGCTGCGATGAGCCTCACGAGGAACACCTACACGACCAAGGACGACGACTACGGCCGCCAGACCCAGCACACCACCTACTCCGCCGACGAGGAGGTGAAGGTCACCATCGTCATCGAGAGCGAGTCGCTGGGGCGCGTCGAGGTCCAGGCGCTCACGTCGCACGCCGCCGTGAAGCACCGCGAGGTGCGCTACCCCCCGCGCGACGCCGACTACTTCCGGGGCCTCGCGCTCCCCCTGCGGGCCGACCACTACCTCGACCTCGACCTGGGTCAGCTCGCGCCCGGCATCACCGACCACGGGGCGGTCTACGTGATCGACTTCTCCGGCCTCAAGGGCTTCGAGGCCGAGGCGTGGCGACTGTGACCTTCGACTGGACGCGGTTCGCGACGACGACGGCGGGGGTCATCCTGGCGCTGTTCATCCTCGTGCTCGTGCTGCTCGTGGCCGGCATCGGCACCCTGATGCTGCTGTGGGCCTTCCAGGTGCTGTGGGGCGTGGTGTTCGGGTGAGCGCCGTCATCCCGCCCCCGGCGCCGATGTTCTCCGACCGCCTGGAGGACGACGACGACCTCTACATCCCCCAGGGGATCGCGAGGGACCGCTTCGACCGGCCGATGATCCTCCAGGCCGACGGGAGCCGCCAGCCGTACACGCGCGCCAGCACGATGGCCAAGGCGCTCGACGACGGCTTCGGGATCGGCGGCTGGCGGGCACGGTACGCCGCGCAAGGCGTCGCCCGCTGGCCGGACCTGCAGCAGTCGATCGCCTACCTCGACCTGGAGGACCGGGACGAGAAGGCGCGCGCGGACGACGTCATCGAGATGGCGATGGACCGTGCCGGCGCCAACCAGAAGCGCGAGCGCGGCACGGCGCTGCACGGCATCACCGAGCGCCTCGACCGTGGCCTGCCGATCTCGTTCGTCCCCCCGGAGCTGCGCCGCGCCGTCACGGCCTACCAGCTCGCGACGGAGGGCATCGAGTGGCTCGCGTTCGAGCAGTTCATCGTCCACGACGAGTACCGCGTGGCCGGCACGGCCGACCGCTTCGGGAAGCGCGCAGACTGGCGCTTGCCGCGCGTGCTCGACCTCAAGACGGGCGACATGTCCTACGGCGGGCTCTCGTTCCCCACCCAGCTCGCGCCGTACTCCAGCGGGTGCGCCTACGACGGCGAGACGGAGACGCGCACGGCGTTCCCGTTCGAGGTGGATCAGGAGGTCGGCGTCATCATCGACCTCGACGCCGACGCCGGGACGTGCCACCTCGTGGAGTACGACCTCCAGCTCGGCCACCGCGCCGTCAGGGCTGCGATGGACGTGCGCGAGCTCCGCAAGATCGGCAAGAGGAAGGTGAAGCCCGTGGCCGCCAGCACCATCTCCCAGATCTTCCACGCCGCCACGCTGGAGGATCTGACGAAGGTCTACGACAAGACGAAGCCGTGGACCGAGCGCGAGCGCAAGGCCGGCGACCGCCGCGCCTACGAGATCCAGAGTCAGGAGTCCCGATGACCGTCCCCACGGCCACCCACATCGCCGACCGGCCCGGGCCAGGCGACGCCTTCCGCACCAAGTGCGGCCTCTACAAGCGCGCCGACGACCCGAAGGTGCTCCCCTGGGCCGATCGTCAGTTCGCGACGTGCCGACGGTGCCTCGAGAGCATCGCCATCGTCGGCCTGGATGAGTACCAGACGGCTACGAGCGCGACGGCGATCTACCCCGGCACCGACCTGCCGCGCGCCAGCGTCACCGAGCGGCAGCGGCGCGGGCTGCCCTACCTGCTCATCAAGCTCGGCTCCGAGGCCATGGAGGTCGGCGACAAGTGGGCCAAGCACCAGCGCGACGGCGACGGCGAGATGACGCCGGAGTTGCGCGACGAGATGGTGAAGGAGCTCGGCGACGTGCTCTGGTACGTGGCGCAGGTCGCCGTCGTGCTCGGCGTCTCGCTCCGCGACGTCGCGCAGGGCAACCTCTCGAAGCTGGCCTCCCGCGCGCTCCGTGGCGTGCTCGGCGGCTCCGGGGACAACCGCTAGATCCCCGCTTGCTTCATAGTATGAATCGGGTGTACGTTCATCCAGCAGCACATCAGATTCGATCCTTGATCTTCGACAGATTGGACCCAGAACCATGAGCACTCCCCCCGCGATGTTCCAGCAGTCCGGCCCCTCCGCCCCCTCCTTCGACTGGGGTGGGCGCGACATCGACCAGAGCCACATCGGCCGCGAGATCGGTGGCCGCATCTTCTCCTCGAAGCAGCAGGGCCAGACGAAGTACATGAAGAACCCGCCGCCCGGCTACGTCGCCGAGCCCCTCCTGGACAAGAAGGGCCAGCAGCGGCAGCAGCTCCACATCATCCTCGAGACCGACCTGCGCAACTGGCAGGGCGTCTCGGCGGACAACATCCCCAAGGACGACCAGGGCAACTTCAAGCCCGCCCACGAGGACGACGGCAAGCGGTCGATCTACGTGAAGGGCTGGATGGAGGGCGCCGTCGGTGACGCGATGGCGGCGGCCGGCCACAGCGGCTACCCGGAGGAGGGTGCGATGCTCGCCGTCCGGTGCACCTCGATCGGCAACGGCCCCAACGGCCCGTTCCGCCAGTTCCAGGCCCACTACAAGAAGGCCCCCATCGCGGCCGGCACCGGGATGTTCGGCGGCAACGCTCAGGGTCAGGCGCCGGAGCAGGCCTACCAGGCGCCGGAGCAGCAGTACGCGCCGCAGGGCTACCAGCAGACGCCTCCGGCGCAGCAGGCCCAGTACCCGGCGCAGCAGCCGCAGCAGGGCTACGCGCAGCAGCCCCAGCAGCAGGGCCCGCCCCCGCAGCAGGCCTACCAGGCGCCGCCCGCGCAGCAGGGGCCCCCGCCCCAGCAGCAGACGACGTACCCGCCGGCCGTGCAGCAGCAGGCCCCGCAGGGTCCGCCCCCGCAGCAGCCGCAGCAGGACGCCAACCCGTGGGCCAACCAGGGGGCGCCGACCCAGGCGCCCGCCGACGACCCGTGGGCCGGCGCTCAGCAGCCGCCGTACTGATCGACACCCCCTGACGGAGGTGGGGCGGCTTCATCTCAGGTTGCCGCCCCACCTTCTCTCCCCTTCCCCGACCTAGGAGGTCCAGCATGGCCCGCATTCTGATCGAGATCGACGGCACCCGCGACAATGACGGCGCGATCATCGCCGCCGCCCGCGCCGCCGCCGAGCACCTGGGCAGCGCGAAGTCGCCCCGCCGCGTCAGCGATGTTCACGTCCACCACGCCGTGAAGAACGAGAGCGACGAGCCGGAGGAGTACCGGACGGCCGAGCAGCACGAGAACGCGCCGGACGAGCCCACCGACGTCTCCACGCTGCAGGAGGCGCCGGCCGAGATCCCGACGACCGTCCTCGAGCACGACCTGATCCCCGACTCCCCCGCACCGCACGACGACGCCGAGGCCCCCACCGGCCGCAAGCGCCGGAACAAGGAGGAGAAGGCGCGCGGTGACGCGCTCGTGGCCCAGGGCTACAAGGAGAAGGACGTCATCGAGTACCAGCTCCGTGGCGTCCCGCTGCCCCCGCTCCCGGGCGAGGCGTCCGACGACGGCGAGCCGGAGACGGTGCTGGCGAGCGTCGGGGCCGTGCACGGCGCGCAGACCGGCCAGGTCGTCCAGACCCCGGCCGAGCCGACGCACCAGGCCCCCGCCGCCCCGCAGGCGCCCACGGAGGTCCACGTCCCGCAGGAGCCCCCGCACCGGCCCAACCAGCCGCAGGAGCCCGTGCAGACGCCGGAGCAGCCGACACAGGCCGCCCCGGCCCCGCAGGCGCCGCCCCAGGCCCCCGCTCAGCCGGCAGCCCCGGCCTCCCCGCCGGCTGTCGAGCCGGGCTGGGCCCCGCCGTGGTCCTGATCTAGCGCCCACACCCCGATACCGCAGCGCCCCCCGCCGACGTCTCCCGGCTGGGGGCGCTGCCTCTACCACGAGAGTCCGACATGCCGAAGAACCGACCCTGCCGTGAGCTCGACTGTCCCTACCCGTGCATCCCCCAGAAGCGCTCGTGCGGCTTCCACTGGCTGCTCAACCAGCCGATCGAGCTGCAGGAGAAGGCCGCGCTGAGCCGCCTCGCGCGCGCGACCGCCTCCGGGCTCGTCGAGTACCGTTCCCGCGTGCCCGCCGCCGAGTGGCCGCCCGGCACGCGCTGGTGCTCCGGGTGCCAGAGCTTCATCCCCCTCTTCTACGCGCGCGGCTCGCGCTGCCGCGCCTGCTCGTCGATGACCGGCCACCGCGCCCGCGTCGAGAAGGAGTACATCTGGCCGGAGGGGGTGACCTACGACGTCCTCCTGGCCCGCCAGCACGGCCGCTGTGCGATCTGCGGGTCCATCCCCCGCTCCCGACGCCTGGCGGTCGACCACGACCACGAGAGTGGCCTCGTGCGCGGCCTGCTGTGCTCGGCCGACGAGGGCGCCTCTTGCAACAAGGGCCTGCTCGGCTCCGCGCACGACAGCGTCACGATCTTGCGCGCCGCCGTCGCCTACCTCGAGCAGCCGCCGTCGGGCGCCCCCGGGCAGGCGTAGTATGACCGCCATGGACACTCACCCCTTCACCACGATCACCCTCGACGCCGACGACCAGCAGCAGGTCGAGGCCAAGCTGGACGGCTACGGCCTGACCTGGGAACTCGAGGGCCACACCCAGCTCTCGATCAGCACCCGCGAGCTGCGCTACCAGGTCTCCGGGCCCCCGGAGGCGCTGGCTCACCTCGGCCTCTGACCCCAGGCATGACGAAGCCCCCCGCTCGCTGAGTGGGGGGCTTCGTTGTTCGACCCCTCGGCAGGGGTGAGGAGCCAACATAGCACGAGATCCTCCCGCGTGATGGGCGGGAGGATCTCGGCTGGACGGCTTGGCCGTGGGATGAAGCCTACACGCCCGGCAGGGGCGGCGGATTCGTCGGGGGGTGCTCGTTGCCGTTGGCGGTGAGGGCCTCGTCGAACAGACGGATGTGGTCGCCCTCGTTCACGATCTGATTCGCGGGGCCTGCCACGACGCTCTCGCCGTCGGCGGCGATCTGCTCGACGACCTTCACGGTCGGCGTGACCACCGCGCGGGTGTAGATCGTCATGCCGATCTCGACCACGGCCACCAGGGCCACGAACACCCCGACGACGCGGTCGCCCAGGTCGTTCGGCAGGATGAAGCCCAGGGTCGCCCCCAGGTAGACGATCGCGCGGACGAAGCCGGCGATCACGGCAGGCTCGAGCGCCAGGAAGCGCTTGAGGACGCCCCCGATGCGCTCGAAGTAGTTGGGACGGATCATGCTGGTGCTCCCTCAGTCGGGGACGTCGGAGACGTCCGTGCCGTCGTGCTGCAGGCGCCGCTTGAGGCTCTCCAGCTCGATGACGATCTCGTTGAACGCTCGGTTGAGCGCCTCGTGCTTCTGGCTCAGCTCCTCGCGAGCCTTCTTCTCCACCTCGAGGTCGGCACGGAGCTGGCCGTTCTCCGTCTCGAGGCGGCTGATTGCACCCTTGTAGATGGCCTCGGCCCTTCCGTAGGCCCCGGACTCAACCGTCACCTCGGCGACCTTCACCGACGCCTTACCCGTGACCTTGGCGGCCCAGACGGAGGCGGCGATGGTCAGGACGCCACCGACGATCAGGTGCCAGAGCTGGACGTTCATCGGTCGCCGACCTCCCCCTGCGCTCGCTCCACCACGCGGACCTGGTCGACGGAGATCATGGACGCCACGGTGTAGGTGCTGCCGGCGATCGCGAGGAACACAACGGCGAGGAACCAGCCACGGGTCGAGGGACCGAACACCCACGAGAAGAAGTAGATGCTGGCCCAGCCGACCGCGAGCAGGGCGAGCAGCTGGAAGGCCCACCCGTCCCTGCCCGGCGGCGACCGGAAGGCCCCCACGATCGCCGCACCGCCGGCCAGGATCCACGGGATGCCCGCGATGGCGATCGGCAGGCCGAGCCGGAGGAGGAAGTCCAGGGAGCGCTCCGTGCCCGACGTCGGGGCGGGCAGGAGGTAGCTCATGCCGATGACGATGAACAGCAGCCCCTTGAACACGAGATAGCGCCCTCGGTGGCCGTTGAACCGCCACGAGCTCCCGTGGATCTTCCCCCTCACGGCTCAGCCCTTGATGGTGGGGTCGGCGACGTGCTCGACCTCGACGGTGACCTCGGCCGGCGGCGCGTCCTCGGCGGCAGGCTCGGGCCGCCACTCGACCTGGCGGCCGAGCGCGTAGAGGTTCTGCACCGGCGTGCCCTGCGGCAGGCCGCGCACGAACCACCACTCGCGGATCGTGCCCCACTGGTCGTTGCGGAGCGTGAAGCCCTGGAACATCAGGACGTCGAGGAAGCGCTGCATGGTGTCCTCGTCGGGCGCGATCATCCACTCGCGGGTCGCGACGATCTGGACACCCTTGCGGCCGTCGACCGTGTCGAACAGCATGTAGCGCAGGTCCTGACGGGCGAGCTTGTCCTTGATGTGGCCGACCTCGTCGGTCAGCGGGTCGGGGCGACCGGCGCTGGTGACGTTGTCGAGCTCGTGGCGGACGACGGCGTGGATGCGGTTGCCGTTGATGGCAGCGAGCAGGTCGTCGACCTTCTTCTCGAGGCTGGCGGCGGTCATGTCGTACTCCCTCTGGAGAGTGTTGGCGGTGATGGGACCCATGTCGCCATCGGGGTGGAGGACGCGAGCACGCTGGTACTCGACGGTGTCGTTGAAGCCCAGCCAGGTCAGCATCTCGCGCTGCTCGGCGCTGGGGAGGCGGGGCTTGGTGCCGGGGAGCGGCGCCGGGGTAACGGGCCCGCCCTGAGCGGCGGCGAGGATGGCCGGCGCCTGGACGATGCGCGCGTCCGTGGGGCAGAGCTTCCCGACGGCGGAGGAGAACAGCAGCCCGCCGCCGCGCTGCTTGCGACCACGGAGCAGGCCGGTGGCCGGGAAGTTGCCGTCGATGCCGAGGCGGTGCCAGCCGAGGCCGCGCTCGCCGAGCCGCGAGGACTCCATGAGGCGGAACGGGGTGCCGTGCCGGCGAGCGACCTCGGCGTACAGGCGACCGAGTGCGGCGACCTGGGCGGCCGTCCAGCCGTTGTTGACGTCGTTGCCGACGCCACCCTCCGTCTCGACGGAGAGCCAGTAGGGGTTGCCCTGGCGGTGGGCCCCCGACTGGAAGGCGGTGTCGATTTCCTGGACGATCGTGCCGTCCTTGCGCACGTAGAAGTGCGCCTTCGTCCCCTTGAGGTAGCTGGGGAAGAGGGAGTTGCTCACCGCGATGTGCATGATGAGGCCGTCGACCCGCACCATGCGCGTGCCGTAGGAGTGGTCGATGCGCTTGACGGTTGCGCAGTCGAAGAGTGCCATGAATGAACCTCCGGGGGGTCGACCGCAGTCTACCCCCCGGAGGTCCCAGGGCCGAGCGCTACGGGACGACGCTCCACAGCGGCAGGCCGTCCAGCGACAGGCCGGTGATGGCGCCCGCCTTGCCCGCCAGGAACACGTTGCCGTCGATCGCCTGGTTGGCGTTGTCGGCGAGCCGGGTGTAGACGGCCACGCGGGCGTAGCCGCTGGCGTCGCCCGGCAGGACGATGACGTCGCCGAAGGCCAGCGGGCGAGCCTCCAGCGGCAGGCGGAACATCGTGGTGCCCGCCGCTGCCGTGCCGGAGATGCGACCGCGCAGCTCGACCTTGCCCTCGCGGAGGCGCCACTGCGGGGTCGGCCAACCCGGCGTGGGCGTCCAGCCGGAGATGAGGGTGAGGTCCTGCCACAGGGTGTCGAGACGCTGGTAGGTCGACCCGTTGTAGCGGGACTTCGCCCACCACGAGACGCCGCTGTCGTGGACCCGCTCGTAGCGCATGTCGCCGACCGTGGCGCCGCTGTCGGAGTTGACAATCTCGACGCGCGACCCGGAGATGGCGGCCGTACCCTCGGCGCCGGCGCGCATGAGGACCGAGTCGCCACGACCGACGATCTCGCCGGAGGACTGGTTGAACTGGTTGTAGAAGCGCAGCCCCCAATCGGCGAGCCCGCTGTTACCCCGGTCGAGCGCGACGCGCACGCCCGTCGCGGCGGACCGGATGATCGCACCGGTGACGGTCGCACCGGAGAGCGCGTCAGCGACCACGGTCCCGGCGGTGAGCGCCTGGATGAACGCCGCGCTGGCCACGAGGTCGTTGACGTCGATGTTGGCGGCCTTGAGGCTGCCCTCCACGACGAGCGAGGCGTCCACCATCGAGGAGATCAGGTAGTCGGTGACCCGCAGCGTGGAGTTGAGGACGCTGGCCTTCGTGAAGCCGATCGCCATGTGCGTGGCGTTGGCCGGCACGGTGATGACGCCCGTCAGCTCCGCCTCGGCGTTCGCGGCCACGGAGGCCGTGTTCTGGACCACCGTCGTCAGCGCCGTCGTGCCGCCCGCGCTCGTGCGGTAGCGGACGCCGATCGAGAACCGGTTGGCGGCCGAGACGGTCGCGCCGGGCTTGAACGTCGCCGTCACGCGGTACTTCTCGCCCGGGTGCACGGGGATCAGGTACTCCGGCTGCGTACCGGCGTAGGACGTCACCGTGGTAGCCGAGGCGGGGATGAGCAGCGACCCCGGGGCGAGCTTGCCGCCGGTGGTCTGAATGTGCGCCGGGGTGGCCCACGCCGCCGGGTTGGCGAAGTTCGGGTCGACGGCGAGGTTCTTCCCGGCCGGGATCAGCACCATGTCGGCGGTGATCTTGCGAGAGCGCACCACGTCGGCCCACAGCTTGTCGACGACGGCGGTCGCCATCGAGGCCGACGTGGCCGTGAGGCGGTCGACGTTCAGCGTCAGGATCGTGGCCAGCGTCGCCGCAAGGTCCTCGACGTTGATCCGGTTCGCCGCGATGGTGCCGGCCACGATCTGCTCCGCCGAGAGCTCGATGAACGCACCGATGCGCGCGGCCAGCGTCTGCGTCACGAGGTCGCCCATCACCGCCTGGCCGGCCACCAGGCGGCTGATCGCCACCGTGCCCGTCTCGGCCGCCTCCAGGGCCGCCACGGCCTTGTTGTACGCCTGCCGGGCTGCCTCGTACGCCGAGGACTTGCTCACCGGGGTGTAGTCGAACGCGCCGTCGGTCAGGATCGTCACGTCCACCACGTACAGGACGTCGGAGCTGCCCGGGGTGTAGCCAGGCTCGGTCGTCTCCCAGCCCGACCCGGACGCCGGGGGCACCGTGGTGGGCGCCGCCGGGGCCGAGGCCGTGCCGGGGACGAGCTTGTAGTACCGCCGGACGTTCTGGACCTCAGTCACCTGGGCCAGCGTCAGGTCGTCACGCGCGCGAACCGCCATCGGTCAGGCCTCCAGCTGCGCGGAGTACGTCGCGCGGTTCGTGACCTGGCCGGCGGTGATCGCCAGCGTCAGGCCGGTCCCGACGGCGGTGGTGCCACCGTCCTTGTACCAGCGCACGGTGCCGAGCTGGGCGACCTGCGCCGCCGTGAGCTCGGTGCCGGCGCGGTAGACCGTGGCGGTGAGCGTGGTGACGATGTCGCTGTTCTTGAAGATCAGCCCGGCGGACGAGGTGACCGACAGCGTGATGGCGTCGGCGCCCGGGTCGCCGGTGGAGCCCTTGTCGCCCTGCTTCGCGACGGCGTAGGAGGTCTGCGTGGCGCCGTCGGTGAACGTGATGATCGTCCGGGTCCACAGGAACTGACCGTCGGCCACGGCGGGCGGCGACGCCACCCAGGAGCCGGTCGGGGTCGACGTGCCAGACGCGCCCCCCTGGTACGTGACGGCGGTGCTCTGGATGCCCTTGCCGGTGTTGCCGACCTCGCCCTTGATGAGCACCCACTCGTACTTCGTGGGGTCGGTCGAGTCCGCCTCGACGAGGTCGACGTACGTGCCGATGTACGTCTTGCCGGACGGGTCCGTGGTGGAGAAGCCCGTCGAGCCGGTCGCGTTCGTGGCGTAGGCGACGTGGAGGTAGGACGTGTCGCCCTTGTCACCCTTGATGCTCGTGCCGTTCGCGCCGTTCGCGCCCGCCCGGGCCACCGCGTAGGCCGTCGTGGCCGCGCTGGCGTCGGTGTAGGTGTAGACCGTCCGCGTCCACAGGAAGTTGCCCGGGGTGACGGTGGGGATGGTGGCCGACCAGGTGCCCGTCGGCGCCGTCGTGCCGCTCGTGCTCTGCTGGTAGGTCACCGTGGCCGACGCGATGCCGCGACCCGGCGCGCCCTCGTTGCCGGTCTGGCCGCGCAGCGCGAGGGAGAAGGAGAAGTCCTTGTAGATCGTGATGTCGCCGATGACGATCGGGATGCGCACGACCCCGCTCGACGTCACCGAGGTGCCGACCGTGATCGTCACGACGGGGGAGCCGGAGTTGGCCACCACGGACGCCGTCACGCCCGCCGGGGTCGCGATGCTCGCGGCGTTGACGGTCGCGGTGACCTGCTCGTCGCCGCGCATCGCCACGACCTGCGTGGTGACCGCCGTCTGGATGGCGTTCGTGGTCGTGCCGGGGATGGTACTCGCCTCGGAGGTCAGGATGACCGAGTAGGCGTCGGTGAGGTCAACGAGTGTGATCTGGTCTGCGGCCTTGGCCATGGTGGGTGCCTTCTAGGTGTTGAGCGAGCACATGAACACGACCTTGGTGTCCACGTCGGTCGGGCTGACCGTGAGTGCGAACCCAGCGCGAGAGATCCGAGGGTCCAGTGCGGACAGAGTACCGAAGTCCGCGTCGTTGAGGCGACGCCACGACCACTCGAGATAGGCACCCGCGCCGTAGGCCTCTCGGAGCGAGACGATGTCGGTGATCGGGGTGCCGCCCCGGATGACGGTGACGGTGAGCACGGTGGAGATCTCGTTGTTCTTGAAGGCCGTGCCTCGGCTCGAGTCGATGCGCAGCACCGCGCTGTCGAGGGCCTTCTTCGCGTCGGCCATCGCCGCCTCGACCTCGAGCTTGGCCTGGTCGAGGCGGTCATTCAGCACGGGCAGCTTGACGTCGGTGAAGTCCTTCACGGCGCCGGCCGCGTCGGCCAGCTCCTCGCGGATCTCGTCGAGCTGCGCCTGGGCTACGCCGTCGAAGTCCTGGACGAGTTCCCAGATGGAGCCGTTCCATCGCTTGAGGGCCCGGTTCGCGCTCTCGTCGATCCAGAGGTCGCCCACCTTGGCGCCGTCGGGAGGGGTGTAGGACGGGGGCCAGACGCGGTTGTTGGAGCCCGCCAGGATCTGCGCCGCCTGGGCCAGACTGACTGCATCTCGCGCGATCTCACGGGTCTCCTCAGAGAGCTGGAACAGGGCCTGGTACGACGTCACGGGCACGGCGATGTCGCCGGCCTTCCAGATGAGCAGCGGGGCCGGCGCGCGGAACGCCTCGGTCAGCCCGACGAGCCCGACGCGCACCGTGGTGACCCGCAGGCCATCCAGTCGCTCGACCTCCAGCGGCGTCGTGAACGCCGTGTCGTCCTCCGCGTAGACGCGCCCCTCGGCCCCCTTCACCAGGGTGCCGGTGATGGGGTCGATGACGACCGTCTGGGGGAAGAGGTACATCGTCAGAGGGCCGCCCCGTAGATGACGGCGCGCAGGCCGCGATCGTTGGGGATGATCGCGCCGTAGCCGGTCCCCGCGCGACGAGAAGCGATGAGGTGGATGCGCTTCGCGCCGGTGAAGATCTGGTTGGTCGGCAGGCACATGAAGCTCTTGCGGGAGGAGTAGAGGTCGACCTCCCCGACGTGCGCCGAGATCTCGACGTCGTCGACCTCGAACGTGAAGCGCCAGCTCGTGCCAGGCGTCTCCGCGCCCATGAAGCCCTGCGCGTGCATCGCGAAGCGCCACGGCACCCCGGGGTCTGCGACGTCGATGTAGCCGACCACCTGGCGCGCGTTGCCCCAGACCTGCACGCCGGAGCCGAGGGCGCCCGACGGCGGGAGCGTGAGGAACGTGCCGGGGTAGGAGTTGATGATGCCGCCGCCGCGCGAGTCCGACCAGAACTCGTTGTAGTTCTGGTCGACGGTGCGGGTGTAGCTCAGGTTGCCGATGCGGATCTCGGTGCCCCGCCGCGAGAGGTAGTTCAGCACCTCGGTGCTGTGCGCGATGAGCTGGGAGCCAGAGCCCCACACGCGCAGGTCGACCAGGCCGGTCACGCCGCCGTTGCCGGCGGTCGCCTGGACGGCCCACAGCGGCTGGTCATCCAGCACGCCGGGGTTGTGCGTCAGGGTGTTCAGCGCCGCCGCGATCGTCGCCCCCTGGCCGAGCACGCCGAGCGTGGTGGGCGGCGTCGGGGCCTTCTTCGTCCAGTCGCGACGGAAGCCGACGACGTACCAGCGCGAGCCCGACGTCACGCCGGGGATCTCGATGGGGACCACGGTGTCGGAGACGGTGTAGACGCCGTACGCGACGGCCGCGCCGGTGCGGATGTCGATGCGTCGCTCGCCGGAGTTCGGCAGGTAGCCGCCGAGGCCCTCCAGCGCGTTCGGGGCCCCGACGGGGAGCACGCTGTACTGCGCGCCGAGGTAGGACGCCATCTGCGCCCACTGGACCGTGCCGATCTCGCCGTAGGTGTCGAGCGCGTCGACCCCGAAGCCCCAGTTCCTGATGGCCATTACGGCACGACCTTCCTGATCGAGCGGGCCACTGCGGCGACCAGCTTGGTGATGCGGGAGTCCGGGTTGCTGTCGTAGTCCCCGATCTTCGGGGTGACCTCACGGCCTCGCTCGCGAGTGTAGTTGATCCGCGCCTCGCGCAGAATCTCGGGGCCGAACGTCATGCCGTTGTCCAGCTTCACGTTCACGCGATCGCCGACCTTGAGGCTGGTGCCGTAGTTGCGCGCGGCGACGCCGTCCAGGGTCGTGCTGATCCCGGCCTTGGCCTTGCCCTCGTCGAGGCTCTCCTGCCCTCGCCGGTACATCAGCTCGGGATCGCCGTCGGCGTCGCGCGCGTCCTTGAAGCGCTCGCGATAGACGCCCCACTCGGCGGAGCGGCCGTAGCCATCGTCGCCGGGCCGGGGCATGATGCGGAAGTCGCGCATCTGGGCCTCACCCGCGCCGCCGATCACGACGTTGGTCGCCGTCGGGCGGGCGCTGGTGACCTTCCACTGCGCGAGCCCGCTCTGCTCGGTCAGGAGGCGCGGGTAGGTGCGCACCGGCGCGCAGTCGAGCACCAGCTTCTTCGTGCTGGGGTCGAACACGATCGTCCAGCGCAGCTCGCCGTCGATGAGGCCGGCGCCGTCGACCACGGGAAAGAGCTTCTCGTAGACGGGGTGGAAGCGCATTTTGACCTTCATGCCCTGCCGGCCTCGCCCCTGGCTCGGGGGGATCTCGAGCGGCCATCCCAGGCGCTGGAGGGCGTTCTCGCGCATGATCTGCTTGACGATCGTCTCCTCGGCGCCCCCCGTCGTGCCGCCGTAGACGGCGTTGTCACCAGCGATGCCCTGCTGGTCGATGGGCCGCGTGGGCTGCACCCAGCCGAGCACGTCCTGGAAGAGCATGAAGTGGCTGTCGACGGTGAAGTCCAGCAGCGCGGCGCGGCTCGGGCCCTCCAGCGTGTAGGTGTTCACCCAGCCCGTCTGGATCAGCCCGTCCGTCTCGAAGCGGACCATGGCGCCGGGCTCGAGCAGGTCGGCCGCGCGCGGGTGGCGAGAGTCGATGGCGAAGGAGGAGGACGCCGTCGTGTTGAACGTGTCCAGCAGCGCCGCGCTACGGAACGCGCCCAGGCGACCCTTGAGCTTGCCGGTGCGGTCGAACACCTCGATCTGCAGGCTCATGCGTAGGCTCGCATGTACGACGGCGTGATCGAGGCGGTGATCGAGCCGTCGCCGCCGTACTCGACCTGCAGCGCGGTGGTGGCCTTGCGCGGGATCGGCGCGGCGTCGAAGCGACCCGTCATCAGCTCGGTGATCTCCACGCCGTTGCGGAAGGCCGTGAGGGACTCGGGGTTGGTGTCGATGACGACCGTCTGGCCCTGGTTGATGACGAACGGGACGTCGATGACGTGACCGCCGTGGCTCAGCGTCGCGGGGTTGAGCGGGCCCACCAGCTCCCAGGTGACGTAGGCGGGCAGGTCGCCGTCGTTCGGCAGCGCCGCCGTGCCCGCCGCCGAGTTGCGCGAGGGACGGAAAGGCGGGCCGTTGTTGCCGGCGGGGCCGAAGAACTTGACGCCGCCACTCTCCTCGAACGGGCGCTGGATGGGCACGACGGAGCGCCACATCGGCTGGTGGGCCTCGAGCACGACGCGGTGCTTCGACCAGCCGTAGTAGACGTCGTCGTGGTCGTTGCCGGGCCCGCCGTCGTCCTTGAGCCGCACGTCGAGGTAGCGCTCGGTGCCCGTGACGTCGCGGACGTGCCAGCGCACGGTCTCGAAGGGGCTCAGGGCCTCCCAGAACGCGCGGATGTGGTCGACGTAGCCCTGGCTCGTCTCGTCGTTGTACAGGTAGAGCGGCCAGAACACCTCGCGCGGCTCGATGAGCAGGCCGTTCCAGACGTTGCCGTGCGCGTTCGCGTAGCTCAGCGTCTGGTGGTTGATCTTCGGCATCGACATGCCGGTCACGCCGGGCATGAGGAACGCGCCGGTGGCCCACTCCGAGAGCTCGAAGCGGTCACCGGCCTGGGTGACGAACCACATGTCCAGCCGGTCCCAGCCGAAGTCGATCGGGGGCCGCACCGGATTCGCCGACGTCTGCGGCGCCAGCAGGGGCGTGGTCACTAGATGCTCACCTCGATCTCGGCCAGACCCGCCATCGCGAGATCCCGACGGCGCTCCTCGCGGGCGCGGTCCAGGATGTCGGTCGGGTCGTACGAGTAGAAGTTAGCACCATCGAACGAGGTGCCGTCGCCGCCGCCGCCGCGCAGGTCGGCCGCCTGCTTGAACATCTCGAGCTCCTGCGCCGTGAGCACGGGCTCCGGCTTGCCGGTCAGGTTCATCACGGCGTTGAGGCCGGGCTGCAGGTAGCCGCCCTCGTCGTACAGCGGGGCGTTGCGACCGAGCTGGATGCCGCGCGCCCGCATGAACGGCTCGGGGTTCGTCGACGAGCCCGGCCGGCCACCGGTGGCGACCTCGTAGTGGAGGTGGATGCCGTCCACGTTGCCCGTCGCGCCCTGGCGGCCGATGTGCTGCCCAGCGACGACGGCCTGGCCGGGGTTGACCACGACGCCGTTCGTCGGGTTGTGGCCGTAGTAGGTCGTGAGCAGCGGGGTGTGCTGCAGCAGGATGCCGTAGCCCGACCGACCGCCGATGAGGTTCCAGCCGACGTCGCGCACGGTGCCGGAGGAGGCCGCGAAGGTGCGACCGCCGCCAGCGATGTCGGTGCCCGCGTGGAGGCTCGTCTTGCCGAAGATGGTCCGCATCCCGAAGCGCGAGGTGATCGGGCCGACCGTCGGGTTGGCCCACGAGCGACCACCGTCGCCAGGCAGGACGGCCGGGGCGGCAGCGCCGCCAGCCTCGAGGCCGGCCAGCGCGCCGCCCTGGACCTTCGCGGCCTCGGCGGCGGCGATCGACTCCCCGGTGAAGATGCTCTTGACGTAGTTCGTGGCCGTCTCGATGACCTTCTTCGGGACGCCGAGCACCAGCGAGCCGAACGGGGTGTCCCCGCCGACGAAGTTGCCCAGCAGGCCGTCGATCGCCGTCTGGAGCGCCGCCGCCGGGTCCTTCACGAACTTCATCACCGAGTCGACGACGTCGCCCAGCATCCCGGCAGCGCCGCCGACGGCGTCCGTGATGCTGCCCCAGATGCCGCCACCGGCGAAGGCCTGGTGGCGGGGGCCGCTCGAGGGGATGATGCCGCCGGTCGCGAAGCCGCCGAGGTGCTGCTGGACGGCGCTGACGCCGCCGGAGCGGGCCAGGGCGTTGACGCGGTGCACCCAGCTCGGGCCGACGGCCTGCGTGACCTCGGGGCGCAGGATGGCCTCGCCGCCGGAGAGGTCCAGCGTGCCGCCGGTGGCGCTGCGGAAGCGGTGCACGTCGCGCCCCGGGGTGTAGCCGGGGAGGATGCCGCCGGTGGCGTAGCCCTCCATCCAGCCGGGCACGGGGACGTGGTTGACCTTGACGGTGCCGGGGAAGTTACCGGCGAAGTCGTTGAAGTTGTCGATGATCCCCTCGTTGATGACCTTCTCGATGACCCACTTGATCGGGGTCGCCACGAGGGCCTTGAGGGCGTCCCACGCCTCGCCGAGCGCCTTGACGCCCGACTCCCACTTCGGCTTGACGTGCTCGTCGATGAAGCCCGCGATGGTGTTCAGCCACGGCTCGAGGTACGTGGTCCAGAGGGGCTCGATGTAGTTGTCCCAGAGGGTCTGCCACACCAGGCCGGCGATGTGCCAGGCGATCACGAAGGCGTTGTAGAAGAACTGCAGGCCGGAGAGCACGCCGGACCAGAAGGTCCCGATGTTCTGCGCCAGCGGCCAGATGACCTCGTTCCAGAGCCAGTTCATCACCTTGCCGATGCCCTCGAACGCCGGCACAAAGACGTTCTCCCACAGCCACATCGCGCCCTTGGCGATGAGGTCGAAGGTGGGCGCGAGGTTCTTGTCGTACCAGGCGGAGATCTGCGTGCTGAGGTTCAGCAGGAAGGCGTAGATCTCGTCCCAGAACACGATCACCGCAGCGACCGCCAGGGCGATGACGCCGATGACGAGCGCGGCCGTGACGCCGATGCCCAGCATGATCGTGCCGACCAGCGCGCCGATGGTGAACACGATCTGGAACGCCGCGATCAGAGCGAAGATGCCCTGGATGATGAGCGCCAGCGTGGCCGGGTCCATGTCGGCGATGAAGTTGAAGAACCCGGTCAGCAGCAGCATGACCGACTCACCGTACGGGGCCATTGCGATGAAGGCGTTGGCGAGTGCGGCGATGGCGGAGGCGAACAGGGCCCAGACCTCGGGGCCGATCTGCGTGAGGTAGTCGCCGAAGGCCTTGATGGCCTCCTGGCCCTCCTCGCTGGCCGCCCAGACGGCGAAGCCCTCGGCCGCGACGGCGATCGCCTCACCGATGGTGGTGGCGGCCGGCGCGAGGGCCTCGAAGATCGACAGGAGGCCGCCCAGCCCGCCCGTCGTGATCCGCGTGAAGATGTCGAGCCACGCGGGCATGTTGGCGGCCATCGTCTCGAAGAACGACGCCATCGCCGGGGAGGTCAGCCACTCGGAGAACTTCACGACCGAGTCGCCCAGCGCCGTGCCCATGGTGCCCACGAAGGTCGTGAACTCGGGCCCGTAGCGGTCGATCAGGCCCTGCATCCCCTCCTGCAGGCCGGGCAGGAACGTCTCCTGCGCTGTGAAGCGGAGCTCGTCGAGCAGCGGCTTGAGCCCGTACAGCCAGGTGGCGAACCGCTGGCCGGCGGGGGAGAGGTTGTTCATGGCCTCGTTGAGGTCGAACAGGCTGGAGTCGAACTCCGCCGTCGACTGAGCAGCTGCGGCGGCGTCGCGACGGTACGCCTCGGCGAGCGCCTCCTCCGCCTTCTGCAGCGAGCGCACGTTGTTGTACCGGGTGTTGTCCAGGGCGTCCAGCGCGTCGGCGAGGTCGCGACGCGAGCTCTCGACGTCGCGGTCACCCTTGACGCGAGCCTCGGCGAGATCCTTCTCAGCCTCGACGATGTCGGCGGCGCCGGTGCTGATGGCCTCCTTCGCCTCGACGACGGCGGGGGCGCCCTCCACGCCCGCAGCGCGCGCGGTGGCGTCCCCCTCGCGGAGCCGCTGGTTGCCGACCTTGGCCTGGTCGTTCGCGAGGACGGCCTGCTCGTAGGTGATCCGCGCCTCGTCCTTCTCGCGCGACGTCGCCTGGTCATCCTCGAGCACGGCGTTGTAGCGGATGCCGGCGCGCTGCATCTCGTAGACGCTCTGCTGCTCGGCGAGGTTCGCGCCACGGATCTGGAACGCGAGATCCTCGAGGTTGCGCGAGGCCTCCTTCCGGGCGTCGTTGAGGCGCTTCTGGTTGTCGATCGCGCGCTGCTGCGCGGTGGCCAGGCGGTCCTCGGCGCTGGCCACGCGGTCGGCGGCCGAGCGGCGGGTATCAGCCAGCTTCTCCTCGGCGTCCCCGACGTCGCGCACCGCGCGCGCCTCGGAGCGGGAGGCGTTGCGACGGGCGTCGGTCAGGCCGGCGAGGGCGTCACGGATGCGCTTCGCGCGCGCCGCCTCGTCGTTGGCCGCCGTCGTGCCGCTCTTCTGCGGGGTGGCGGCCTGCTTGCGCAGATCCTTGTCCCGGTTCCCCAGCGCCGTCAGGGCGCCGCCCATGCCCGACAGGCCGAGCATCCCGACGCCGAGCGCGCCGGCCACGGTCACGGCGCCGGCAGCGACGCCGAGCAGGCCAGCGGTGATGCCGCCCAGGATCGGGATGAGGGCGGGGCCGATCGTGACGGCGGCGAACAGCGCACCGTTCATGGCTCGGAAGGAGTTGGCCGCCGTGCCCGCGCCGTTGCCGGCCTCCTTCTGCGCGGCCTGGGTCTGCCGGCTGGAGTTGCGCATCGCCCCGTCGGCGGCGATCACCTGAGCGGCGCCAGCGATGTAGCCGGCGGTCTGCAGGTTCGCGTCCTTGGTGATGTCGCGACGGCTCAGGCGGCGCGAGGTGGCGTCGACTCGCGCGGCCTCGGCGTTGAAGCTGGCGGTGTCGAGCTCCATCGTCTTGTGGGGGTTCGGGATCGAGTCCGCGCGCGCCATAAGGCTGCGCATCTCGGCCATGAACGCCTCGTCGCCCGCGAGCTCGGGGCGGATCTCCAGCTCGCTCTTCATGCCCTCCAGCTGGGCGATCAGGGCGTCGTACTCGGCGATCGCCTGCGCCTCGTCCTCGATGTGGACCTCCAGGCCCACGGAGCGGCGCAGCGCGTTCATGCGGTCGACGTTGTCGTTGAACTCCCGCACGCCGGGGTCGTCGGGGTTGCCGTCGCTGACGCGGCGGAGCTGCGGGATCGCGCCCGACTCCATGCCCTTGCGGTAGTTCCGGGCCCACGCCTCCTGACCCTCGGCGTTCAGCGCCTGGATCTGCGCGCGCGTCTGGGCGACGTCCTTCCCGATCTGCGAGCGCAGCTTGGAGGCGTCGGAGTCCTGCTTCGCGATCGCGGCGGCGAGGGCCTGGTTGTCGCGATCGCGAACGGCCCGCTCGGCCCGCTCTTGCGCCTGGAACGCGGCCTGGTGGGCCTGCGCGCTGCGGGAGTTGGCCAGCTCGAACGCCTGGCGAGCGCGGAGGTTGCGGACCTGGTGCTCGAACAGCCCGTCGTCGGCGCGCTTCTGGAACTCGGCGAGGTCATCGACGTCGGCCGCCCACGAGGCGACGGTGGCGGCCTGGTTACGCTTCCGGCTCTCCCAGAGGTCGCGGTCGCCGTCGATCTGCTCGGCGAGCGTGCGCGCGGCCTGCTTCCGGGTGAAGTCGCCGAGGTCGGACCTGATGCCCTTCTCGACCTCGGCCTCCTTCCGGATGACGCGGAGACGCTGGGCGCTCTGCTGGCGCTCGGCCAGGGCGGCTGCGAAGCCGTCGGTGTCGGTGCCCTCGCGCACGACGTTGCCGCGCGCCTGGTCGCGGACGCGCTGGATCCGCTTGGCCAGGTCGCGCTCGCGGGCGACGGCGCGGTCCAGGCGCTGGCCCTCGGCCTTGTCCTCGGCGCGGATGGCCGCCCGCTGCACCTCGGTGTTGACCTTGGCGCGGGCGCTCTCGTGGATCTCGGCGACCCGGTGAGCGTGCCGCTGCTCGTTCTCGGCGAGCTTCTGGAGGTGGGCCCGCTGCGACTTCTCGGCCTCCCGGTTCGCTGCCGCGAGGTCGCGCTCCATCTGCGCCGCCGTCGCGGCGCGGCGGTCGTTCTCCTTCTTCGCCGCAGCCTCCGACGCATCGGAGAGGTAGCGCTCCATCAGGAGGCCCTCGGCCTTGGCCCGCTTCTCGACGGCCTCCTGGAACCCACGGAACGACGGCGCGACCTGCAGGATGACCGTACCGGCGCTGTACCTCACCACGTCGTGGTTTCCTTCCGGGGGAGCTGCTGGACTCCCCCGATCCTAGTCTGCTGGCGGAGTGCTCTTGCCCGGCAGGATGCGAGCGCTCAGCGCGCGGTGCTTCACCATGCGCGAGGTCTCCTTCACCTCGTGGTGCGCAGTGCGCGGGCGCGGCTCCGGCTTCGGGGCTGCGGGCTGCTTGCCCTTCGTGGAGTTGACGGCGATCAGCGTGGTGCGCAGGGCGCGGATCTCGTCGAGCGTCTTGGTGGCCAGCTCGGCCGCGAGGGTCCACTCCACCAGCGAAGGGCCGCCGGGCTCGTCGGGCTGCTTGCCGGCCTCGCCCTTGCGCTTCTCGACCTGCGCGGCCACCATCTCGGCGTACTTCGGGTCGGTGTGCATCGCGGCCTTCGTGTGGGAGGCCAGCGGCAGGGCGTTGAGCAGCGCGGCGAGGTGGCGCCAGTTTCGCGCCTTCCACTCGTCCACGAGGCTGACCCGCGCGACGATGCGCAGGTCCAGCTCGGCGGCGTCGCCGTACTTGTCGATCAGCCAGAGGAAGGCGCTGAGGTCGACCTCCTCGGCGAACAGGTCGTGCCGGGCCTTCCAGAGGTCGAAGGCCTGCGCAGCAACCGCGTTCGTCATCCCCGGCGTACGGGGGTCGAACAGCGTGGCGCCGAACGTCCTGTAGGCGTCCATGATCTCGTGCACGGACAGCTCAGCGGGCAGGGGAAGGGTGATCCGCTGCCCGCTGAGCTTGATGACGAGAGGCCCGTCCTGGACCTGCTCGAGCGCCTGGATGTTCACCGGCGGCGCGGGCCCTTCCGGCCGGCCGCGCGCTTCTCGGCGCGGTTCGCGGCGACCTGGCCGCCGTTGAGGCCCTGGACGTCGATCTCGACCGAGAAGTGCTCGGCCCAGCGCTGCAGGGTGCGCTTCACGACGCCGAGCGTGAGGTCGGTGTTGAAGAACACCTCGGCCTCCTTCTCGTCCTCGATGAGAGCGCCGAAGATGGAGAAGGCGTTGCCCGTGCGCATGGTGACCTCCCACTCCTTCCACTCGAGATCCTCGGGGTTGGCGAGGTGCACGATGTCGTCGTCGGCCGTGACGCGGACGCGGAAGCCGGGCGACTTCTGGACCGCGTCCGAGGTGATGTCGAAGTCGAAGCCGACGCTGTCGGCGGTGCCCGTCGCGGGAAGGATCTCGTCGGGGGTGGTGGGCTTGCCCATGGTCTGCTCCTGGGGGATCGGGTGTAGGTGCGGAACCATACTACGACACGACGAAGCCCCCGGCGCCGCGTGGGCGTCGGGGGCTTCGGTCGGGCTCAGGAGGCGGCGGCGGCGTTGCGCTCGGCGGCGGCCTTCGCGACCTTCTCGGCGTCGGCCTGAGCGGCGGCGAGATCCTTCGCCGCCTTCTCGTCGGCCTTCACCTGGGCGTCACGCTCCTTGGACTTCGCCTGGGCCCGCTCGTCGAGCACCTTCTGGCGCTCGTCGAACTCGCCCTTGGGCAGGAAGCCCAGGTAGCGCGCGTTCACCTTGTCGGGCTCGCCGCGCACGATGCGCGTCTTGCCCTCGCGGTGCAGCCACACCTCGGGGGCGTTGGCGTCGGTGGTGGGGGTCTCGTCAGCCACGATGGGCTCCTTCTGTCAGTGCGAGCGGGTGGGAGGTGATCCAGGGGGCCGCCGCCGGCACCCATCCAGCGGCGGCCCCCGGGTCGATCAGGCCTCGAGGCCCATCTTCTCGAGCAGGTTCTTCCAGCCCGGACCGCCCCAGAAGAGCTTGTCCGAGTAGCCCAGCTCGGAGTCCTCGTAGGCCTGGAAGGTGAAGCCGGCCTGGACCGGCGTGTCGCCCGACGTGAACGACTTGTCGCCGAACGACGTGACCTTCGCGCGCGGCAGGAACCGCGCGATGTAGATCTCGTTGCCGTCGTCGTCCACGTCCACCGCGAGGGCGAGCACGCGGTAGTAGCGGGACGCCGGGCGGGCCGGCTTGGCGAGGGAGACCTCGCCGGTGTCGGCGTTGGGCGTGAGGGCCGCGATGTCGGCGCCCGTCTCCACGCGGAGGACCGAGGCGCGCGTCTCGAGCGCCGTGCAGGTCATCGTGGTGGTGTCGGTCGTGACGTCGGAGCGCACGGGCTGCGTGGAGCCGAACGCGGAGATGTCGGAGGTGGCGATCTCGCGGCCGAAGCCGATGCCCTCCTCCGAGAGCCAGCCCAGGTCGTCGTAGCCGACGGGCAGGGGCTTGAGATCGACAACGGCGGTGGCGCCGGTGCCGGTGGCGATCGTCAGCACGTCGATGGCGGTGACGCTGGAGTCGGCGATGAACACCGAGCCCTCGAGCGCCTTGCGGATCAGCTCGTTCTTCCGATCCTGGAGCTGCTGGTACGTCATGGTTCCTCCTGGTTGGACTCAGCGACGGAGGCTGAGCGTGTTGGTGAAGCCGAAGCGAACGGTGTCATCGCCATCCCACGGGAGACGACGGATGTCCTCCTCGACCACGACCGAGTCGATGCGAGCCCCTGCCAGTCTCAGCAGCGGCACCAGGAGGCCGTCCTGGATCTCCTCGCTCAGATGGTAGGCGCGATCGCGGTCGGAGTCGAAGAGATCGAAGTCGAGGGTCGCGAGCTGCGACCGGACGGTGCGCGTGCCGATGCCGACGCTGACGCGCAGGAAAGGGAAGCGGTCCTGCAGGTCGCCGGGCGTGACGGTGCCGACGTGGCGGTACGGGTCGCCGTCGGGGCCCACCAGGTCGGTGACGCTGGTGCGCGCCCACTCGACGGCGCGGGTCTGGATGTCGGTCATCGGCTGCGCACCGTCCCTGCGTCGGCGTCCGGGTTGTGGTAGCGCGCACCGGCACGACGGAGGATGCGCTGCTCATCGGTGCGCCTGTCGCCGAACTCCACGGCCGCCGCCATGTCGTCGGTGCTGGTGACGTAGCCGACGACGCGGAGGCCGCCAGGCCAGCGCCGGGTCGGGTTGTCGGTCGGGTGCGCCGCGACGCCACGGCTGACGCGGTAGGACTCGGCGAGCTCGCCGGAGTCCTTCGGGGCGATCGCGGCGGCGCGGCGCCGGATCTGGCGCGTGACCTGCATGACCGGCTTGGCCAGCTGGTTCGACACCAGGAACCGGGCCATCGAGCGGTGGTTGGGGCGGTAGCGCACCATCAGCCCTTCACCTTCCTGAGCCGGGCCTGCCAGCCCTCGATCCGGCCCTCGTCCTCCAGCGCCTGCACGACGCCGACGATCTGATACCTGCCGCCAAGGTACAGCACGACGTCGGTGTCCAGCGGGCGGTCCTTGCGGTGCGTCACCATGATGAGGTCGTCGGTGCGCGTCTCGGCGTCCACGACGGTCTCGGTCGTCGAGGCCGGCCAGACGCCCTCGACGCGAGCCTCGCGCGCCGGGCCGGACGGCAGCGGCTGGCCGTGCTGGTCGCGCTTCGCCTCGGGCAGCAGGGACACCTTGCGCATCAGGGCTCCCCGGGGGCGTACAGCGGGAACGGGTCGCCGTGCTCGATCGTGTTCGCCAGGGCGCCGTCGACCTTGTAGCGCACGTACGTGTTGCCCGGGGTCTCGCGCTGCCGGGTCGTCTCGATGACCCAGAGGTCGCCGAACTCGGAGCTGTCGGGGATGAAGCCGGCCAGCTCCTCGACCTCGCCGGGGCGCAGCGAGAGGCCGGTGACGTTGGACTCGAACCAGCTGCGGCTCAGGGGGCCGACGGCGCGGCGCTGCAGGAGCTGGGGGTTGACCCAGGTGCGCGCGCAGACGTTCAGGACGATGCGCTGGACGTCGTAGCGGATCTTGATGGGGATGTCGGCCAGGAGCTCGTTCGGGGCGAGGCCGGCCTTGGGGAGCACCAGCTGCTCGACGCGCTCGATGAGGAAGAGGGCTGCCTCGTCCGTCGCCTCGATGCTGTCGGCGTCCTGGTAGACGAGCAGGGACAGCTCGCGCGGGGTGATCGTGGGCACGGTGGCTCCTCGGTGGAAGGGCGGCGGCCCCGCCCCCTTGTGGGAGACGGGGCCGCCGGGTGACGCTGGAGGCGTCCGATCAGAACGCGGCCTCCAGGCCGGTGATCTTGCCGCGCGCACCGCGCACGTTCCAGGCCTCGACCTGGGGGTTGCCGTCGGCGTCGAAGAGGATCTGCCCCTCGAACTGCGCGCGGTTGGCCGCGACGTCCTCGGCGGTGGCCCGCTTGAGGTCGTCGTTCACCGAGTTGATCCCGAAGTAGGTCGAGATCACCGAGCGGCTCTGCTGGTACGACGTGTCGTAGTCCCGCGTGAGCAGCATGGACATGCCCTGGAAGCCCTGACGCGCGGCGTAGACGTTGCCGAGCGGCTGCTCCGGGGCGAGGTTGGCGACGAGCATCGCCGACGGGTGCATCGCGAACACCTCGTCCTCGCCGATGAGGCTGGTCCGCACGACGCGGAAGCCGGCCAGGTCGCCGAGGGTGGCCTGGCGGAGGGCGGACGTGGAGCCCGTCTCCGAGAGGCGCGAGAGGCGGTCGGACTCGAGCAGCCAGGACTCGACGCCGTCGCCGACGAGCAGGACGCGGCCCTCCTCGGGGGTGCCCTGCGCGTTGAGGACGCGGCGCAGGTTGAGCGCGTAGCGGTAGGGGTCGATCGTCGCCGGGGCGTCGAGGTCCGTCCGCTTGAACGGCAGCGTCTGCAGGCCGTCCACGATCGCGCGCTCGAGCTTCTCGCGCAGCGCCTTCGCCTGGGGCGTGGCGATCTGCGTGCCGAAGTTCGTGATGTCGAGCGTGAGCTGCTCGTTCGTCACGGCCACACCGTGGTAGATGTGCTTGTTCAGCAGGATCTGCTGCGTGACGGTGCCGATCCGGTCGAGGATGATCGGGTCGACACGACGGCGCCAGTCGTAGTCACGAGCCGGGCCCGCGACGCGGTCCATCTCGTAGTTGAGCGCCTGGCCGAGCACGCCGCCGGCCGTCTTGGACGGGGCGCCCTTGAAGCGGTTGCCGTCCAGGATGGTGAACACCCGGGGCAGCACCGAGTCGCGCACGAGAGCGGCCAGCGCGAGGTTGATGTACTGGTCGGCACGGATGATCTCGTGCTCGTTGGGGAGATTGGAAGCCACGGGGCTCTCTCTTTCTGGTATCTGGCCCGGGATGGGACGGATGGGAGCGGGGGGTTACTGCCAGGCGTTGTCGCCGGAGCCCTCGAGCAGCTTGAGAGCCGCCTCCGGAGTGCCAGCGTCCACGACCTCGCCGTCCTGCAGGTTCTCCGCGCCGGTGCGCAGATCCTCCACGGGCTGACGACGCTGGGGCTGAGGCTGCTTGCCCTTGCCCTTGTCGTCGGTGGCGCTGGCCGGGAAGTCCTCGAGGATCTGGTCGGCGGCTGCCGTCAGCTCCTCCTCGGTCTCGCCGTTCAGGTAGCGCATCTGCTTGGCGTTCAGGCCCTTCTCCTGACCGATGCGGAGACGAGCGTTCTCACGCTCGAGCTTGGCGAACTTGGCGTCCCGCTCCTGAGCGTCGCTGGCGGCCTTCTCGGCGCGCTGCTCCGCAGTGAGGGACGAGTCCTTCGCCGCCGCGAGGTCCGTCGTGAGCGTCTTGTTCTCGGCCTTGAGGGACGAGATCGTGCCGTCACGCGACTCCCGATCGGAGAGCAGGCCGTGGATGTACTTCTTCGCTGTGTCGGCGTTGAAGTCCTCGCCCTTCTCCTCCCACGGAGCCTTCCAGGTGTCGAACGGTGCAAGCTTTGACACGGTGCCCTCCTAGGGGCCAATCACGTCCGCCCCTCTCGGGCTGACTCTGCGGTGAGATTACATGCGACGGCGAGCGAAGTCACGCCGATGCGAACTGGCTCCAGCGCGGGACCTTCGGCTTCGTGTGGGTGGAGTTCCAGTGGTCGCGCCAGGCGACGAGCTTCGCCTGGCCGGTGACCTCCCCGGTGACGTCCTTCCACTGCTGCTCGAGCTCCTGCCAGGTGGCCATCTCGGTGCTCTCGCGGGTGTTCACGACGACCAGCGAGCAGCCGCAGTTGTCGTGCACGCGGGCGGTGCCGGGGCCGACGAAGCGCGGGTCGGACTCGTCGAAGGAGTCGTCCTGGAACACGGGCCCGCGCGAGGCGAGCATGGCGCAGAACCAGCACGGGTTCGAGCCGTTGACGAGCAGGTAGGCCGCGCGGATCCGCGAGCGCCGCAGGGAGTCGATCACCGACTGCTGCGACGCTGAGGTGACCTGCCGCGCCGCGACGCCGAGCACCAGGCTCTGCGCGACGGCGAGCGGGCGCTCAGCCTCCAGCGATCGCCAGCCCGTAGCCCAGAAGCCGGAGGCGATCTGATCGGCGCTGCGCTCGTACGGGCGCCAGGCGCCGGGCTCGGCCCTGGTGGAGAACTGCAGCCGGGAGATCTCGTTGGCCTGGCGCGACGTCACGCGCACGATTGGCAGGGCCACGCTGACGAACTCGGCGAAGCTGCCCTGCGGGTCGTTCGGCGTCCAGACCTCGCGCAGCGCCTTGGCCACCAGGGTGCCGGCGGCGGCGGCGAGGCGGGCGCGCGCGAGTCGGTCGCGCTCCCACATCAGCTCAAGCGGCGTTGGCACCCGTGGCCCCCTGCTGATCGAGCGGGGCGAGCACGCCGCGCAGCTCGTCGAGGATGCCGGCCTCGCCCGCGAGCGACTCGGTCAGCGCCTGGTCGGCGGCCGTCCAGCCGGGGATGCGGCGCAGCAGGACCATCGGCGGGATGCCCAGGTCGGTGGAGAGCTTGCCGAGCGCGTTCGCAGCGTGCTCGAGCGAGCGGATCTCGGTGTCGCGCCAGATCGTCGTCGTCTCGTAGTCCAGCGCGAGGTCGAGGAAGCCCTTGCCGGGGTACATGCCCTCGAGCATGTAGGCGTTGGTGCGCATGATCTGGTCCCACGTCTGGCCGAACGACGTGCGGATCTCCTCGGCGTGCTGCTTGAGCCCGGCCTGCATCATGTCCAGGCCCTCGGCCGAGACGTTGTCGACGGTGCCGGAGAGCTGGTAGGCCGGGATCTGCGTCTGGACCGAGAGCACACGCTCGTCGGCCTCGCGGGCCTTGATGTAGCCGTCCAGCGGCGAGGGCTCCAGCGTGCCGAACTTGCTGTCCGACTTCTCCGAGATGAGGAGGTGCTCGAGGGAGAGCATCATCTTCGCGGCCTTGCGCTCGGCCGCCGTCTTGGGCTTCGCCAGGCCCGTGGCGTACTTGATCCGCCAGGCGCCGAAGCGCTGGACGATCATGCGGTCGAGGATGTCCTGGTCGAGGCGGCGCAGCGTCGGGATGATGCGCTCGATCTCGCCGACGGTGCGACCCTCGAGGTCCAGGCGCGGGACGAAGCGGTGCACGGGGAGCACGCCGACGTCGTGGATCATCTCGACGCCGTCGACCACCCACTTCCCGCTCGCGCTGAGATCCTGCGTGGAGATCTGCCAGACCTTCTCGTCGTCCATGAGGCGGAAGGAGAAGAACGCCTCGCCGTTCGCCCGGCGCTTGCGCTCACCCTCCATCGCCCAGGTGCCGAACTCGTCGTCGTGACGGTCGTAGAACACGACCATCTTCGTGGACGAGTGGCCGCGCATGATCGGCATCCGCAGGTCGGTCCCGGGGACGCGACCAGGGAGCGTGGAGCAGAACGACTGCCCCGTGGCGTTGGCGCCTCGGTGGATCGCGAGCTGGCGGGCCGCCATGCCGTTGGGGTTCCACGAGCGCTTGAACACCTCGCTGGCCGACTCGTCGGTGGCGCGGCGGTGCGTCTCGACGTACTGCTGCTGGGAGACGGCGGTGACCACGGACTCGCCGTAGCCGCCGTTGGACATGTGGTTCAGCTGGGCGTGCTCGTCGCGCGACTCCGAGGGCATGAAGAGCTCGTCCGAGCGCCCGCCGGTGGCGTAGATGTCGAGCTTGCGGTGCTTCTCGGTGGTGGCCTTCCAGTCGTCGAAGAGATCCTTCGCAACCTCGGCTGCCTTCCTGTTCTTCATCCTCGCCCTCCCAGGGTCTCGCCGCATCGTACCGTCACCACAGCTCACCGCTGCCAGGGGGAGCCTCGACGCGCGCGTTCAGCACGAGGTCGCGGAGCATGTAGGCGCCGGCGTGGGTGATGGCCTGGTCGATCTTGTACGGCGACTTCCGGTTGCGCTTCACCATGGTCATGCCGTGCTTGCTCGAGCCCTGCCGGGCGTTGCGCATGTTGTTCTCGGCCATGGGGTGGCCGTCGTGCTGGATCTCGTGCTCGGTGATCGCCTGGGCGAACAGCTTGGCCGCCGGCACGAAGATCGCCTGGTTGCTGTCGATCGCCATGTCGAACAGCACGCTGTGGACGTTCTTGCCCGTCTTGACGGGCCAGACGGTCTGCTCGAGCTCGTCCTTCCAGTCGCGGTGCCAGCCGTTGATGATCGGCATCCAGTACGGGGCGTCGCCCTCGTCGTCCTTCGCGTGCGAGGGGTCGGCGTAGATGGCCACGACGTTGAAGCGCCTCTTGGCCTCGCGCATCCGGTGGTCGACCTCGTGGCGCGGCGCGTTCCAGCGCTCGTCCTCCTTCTCGGTCTCGCGCTTCGGGGGCCTGCGCCAGTGGCCGATCACGAAGGTGTAGCCGTCGGAGAGGCGGCAGCCGGAGATGGCCGTGGAGTCGCCGCTCTTGCCGCCGTCGAAGAACACCACGATCTCGTCGCGCGGGTCCACGATCGGCCAGCCCAGCCGGGCGAGGTCCAGCTCGACGTCGGGGTCGGTGCGCCACGCCTTGACGGTCGGGTGCCGGGTCGCCTCGATGTCCTTCGGGCGGAAGTAGCCCTCCTCGTCGGCGACGATCTGGTTGTAGTAGAACCGGCGCGACTCGTTCGGCGTGGTGCGGCCGTCCAGGATCGTCTTGGTGATAGTCTCGATGTCGAGCCATGTCGCATCGCCGCGCACGGACTCGAGGACCACGGGGATCTCGCGCTCGATGAGCCGCGCCGACGGCGGAGCCTCCAGGGAGTCGTACATGATGCCGGAGTCCGCCGCGCCCGCCAGCACGTCGTCGTAGGCGTCGCGCGCGGCCTTGCCGACGCTCTCCCTGCTGGAGTCGTAGGCGTTCGTGATCCAGAGGATTCGCGACTGGCCGCCCTTGATCTTCGTCGAGTTGCGGACCATCACGCCCGCGAGGTCGTGCCCGGCGTTCGCCGCGTTCCAGTGGTGCGGCTCGCCGCCGATCTGGAACGTCGGCCGGTTGCCCTCGCGCGTCTGCCAGTTCGAGCTCACGGCCTCGAGGCGACGGCGCGCGCCGTAGGCGTAGATGATCGACTTGTTGACGTCGAGCGAGGCCTTCGCCTTGAGCTTGTCCGTGATGAGCTGGGGCAGCATCCCCATGGTGTTGACCGTGCCGGCCTCCGCGACGCCGAACACCTGGACCCAGGCGTCGGTCTCCTCGCGGCCGATCGGGGCGCCGACGCGCGTGGCCAGCCCCCTCTTCACGTCGGCCTCCACGGCCCAGCGGTCGAACCGGCACGGGCCGAGCAGCTCGAACAGGCACAGCGCGGCGGCAAGCGGGTCCTTGCCCCAGCCCTTGAGGCGCTGCAGCGTGATGTCGCGGTAGATGAAGCGGCCACGGTGGTCGACGGCGTACATCCAGCAGATGAACCGCGCCTGCTCGTAGGTCGGGATGAACGGGCTGCCGGCGAGCTGCAGCCAGGTGTACATCCAGAGGATGGCCATGGGGCCGAGCGAGTTCTGCGGCATGACGAAACGGCCGTCCGGGCCCCGGTGCCAGGTCGGGCCGAGATACTGCGGCACGACGTACGGGGTGCCCTCCAGCCACTCGTCACAGAAGTCGCAGTAGCTGGCGTGGCAGACCTCGGAGTAGCGCTCCATCGCCGGGGGGCGCCCGTCCTCGACCTCGTGCTCGTGGGGGGAGGCGCGGAGGATCTTGTCCTCGTCGGCCCGCATGACGGTGGCGGCCTCCGCCGCCGCTGCCACGGGGTCGACGGCGACGGGCGTGGTCACTTCTCCACCGGTGCGGGCGGGGCGCCGCCGCCGTCCAGCTGCGCCAGGAGGCCGCTGATGTCGTCGGGGATCTGCGCCGCATCGTCGCCGGGGGGCTTCTGGAGCTCCATCTGCGCGCGACGTCGGTCACCGATCGTGGCGAGCAGCTGGGTGCAGCCCTTGAGGAAGGCGTTGAGCGCGGGGCCGGACATGGGCTTGTAGACCCACTGGATCTCCTGCATGTCGGGCCCGATCGTCACGAGGATCGGCTGCGGCTTGAGCTCGCGGCTCACGTTCTCGCAGAGGATCGCCGCCGTCGTCCAGTCCGAGGGGACGAAGAAGTAGCGCTGGCCCGACTTGTCCAGGGACTCGTACCAGGCCTTCGCGCGAGGGTGCCAGTCGTCCTCTGCCGGCGGCATCGGCGCGTTGCCGTTGACGCTGGGCACGATGACCCACTCCTCGTCCTCGGCCTTCGTCCGGTGGCCGGCGCGCGCGTTCGGGGGCTTGCCGGCTGGTCCTCGCTCGCCCATCTCGGGCTCCTATCTCCGGCCATCTCGGCCGCTCGTGCTGGTACGGGGACGGCCCCGCCCCCCGTGAGGAGGACGGGGCCGCGTCGTCGAGTCTACTTGCCGACGATCGTGGAGCGGTTCTTGCCGGCCTTCTCGAGGGCCAGCACGCGCTCGCCCTCGGTCTTGCCGTCGGGGCCCAGGCCGGTGAGGTAGGCGATGACCTCCTCAGCGGTGTGCTCGGACGGGTCGAACTCGGCGGGCGGGTCCACGGGCTCGACGGGCTCGGTCATCTCGCCCCGGATCTCGCCGTTGGCCTCGGACGGCCCCTCGGGAGCGTCCTCGACCTCCTGCGGGTCGGGCAGGCCGTCGGGGAACTGCTGGTCGACCAGGAGCTGGATGAGGTTGCCCTGCGCCTCGATGACGCCCTCCAGCTCGCCGATGCGGCGGCCGTGGCGCTCGAGCATGTGGGCGTGGTCGTAAGGGCTGGTGGAGTACGTCATGGCGGTGATCCTATCCGGTAGAGGCGATCTTGACGAGATGGTAGCCCCGCCGGGGCTCTGGGCGCGGTATCGGACCCACATGGGGAGTGAATCGCCGGCCCCGGCGGGGAGCCTAGATGCGACGGAAGTCGCGGAAGTGGAAGAGCATCGGGTCGGAGCGACTGACGTAGCGGTGGGCTCGATTGTCCCCGATCCAGACCTCCCCCTGGTCCTGGTCGGTGCGGATCAAGCGGCCGGCGGCCTGCGTCATCTCCACCAGCATCATGTCCTCGTAGGCCGCCCAGGAGCGGTCGCGGATCGCGGAGACGAGCGGGCTCTGGCCGGGGAACGGCAGCTTCCAGATCGCGACGAAGCGCAGCGCGTCGCCGGGGGCGTCGAAGCCCGTGGCGAAGGAGCGCGTCGCGAACAGCACGGCGTTGCCGTCGGCCTTGAACCGCTCTCCCAGCTCGCGCTTCATGCTGTCGCGCTCCTGGCGCAGCACGGTCAGCCCGGCCTTGCGCAGGCGCGGCGCGAGCCGCCGGTGCACGGCGTCGAGGTCGCGGTAACTGGTGAACAGCGCCAGCGCGCCGCCGCCGTGAGCCAGGATCCGCTCGCAGAGCTCGTCCGCGCGCGTGCCGGTGTTCGTCTGGGCGGCGGTGTAGGTGCCCGCGTAGCCGGAGATCGCGAGGGCGGCCTGACGCCGGTAGTCGAACGGGTGCCCGACGTCCAGGAACGGTGCGTGCGCCACGCCGAGACTGCCCGCCATCGTCGAGGGCACGGTGGCCGAGACGAGGGCGAAGGGGCCATTCGTCAGCATCGAACCGGCGGTCAGTGCCACCGAGACCGGCATCGCCTTGAGCACCGCGCGCTCGCCCGGCTCGACCCACATCACGGCGGCCGAGTTGGTGAAGGCGCCGTTCGAGCCGAGCGTGTAGAGCTTCTCGGCGGCCTCCTTCACCTCGATCCGGCGCTTGTGGCCCTGGGGGTTCTCCGGGATCTTCCAACGGCGCAGGCCGTGCAGCGCCTGGGCGAGCGCGGCGTTGGGGTACGTGCGCACGGGGTCCTCGCCGCGCCACTGGCGCAGGTAGGCGGCCATCCCCTCCCCGGCCTCCTCCATCGAGACGACGGTGCGCAGCCCGATCGTCACGCCGACGGACTCGCGCACGACGGCCTCGAGGGTGTGGGCCTCGTCGACGAACACCATGCCGAAGTCGGGGAAGATGCGCGGGCCCTCGCCTGCCGGCTGGTCGTCGTCGCCGTCGTCCTCCTCGAGCAGCGCCGCCTCGGCGGCGGCCTTGCGCATCTGGATGAAGCTCGACTCGATCACCAGCAGGTTGGCGTTGGTGATGATGACGTCGGCGCCGGCCAGCAGGTCCCGCGCGTGGACGTAGTGGCAGTGGCTGGAGTCCTTCGCGCCCTTGCAGATCCGCGAGCCCGGGCAGCCGAAGTCCGCCTCGTCCGGGCCGACCTCCTGGACGTCGAGGCTGGCCAGTCGCGCCTTGAGGTCGTCGGAGACGTCCGGGCCCATCCAGCCGGAGCCGTACGGGCAGAGGTAGTTCCCCCGGCCCTTGAGCGTGCGCACGACGGCGCCGGTGGCCTCGGCGAAGGCCGGGCCGTCCTTGAGTGCGTACTGATCCATCAGCACGTTCGTCGGGACGACGACGAGCGACGGCTTCTCGATGATCGACCGCTGGAACGCCGCCGAGAGGATGGCGATCGACTTCCCGACGCCGGTGCCCGCCTGCGCCACGAGCTCGTCGTTGGCCAGCAGCGCCTCGTAGAGCCGGCGCTGCTGGGGGCGCTCGGCGTAGCCGAGGTGCTGGAGCGCGGTGCTGAGGACGTCCATCACGCCTCCTTCCTGATCGCCTTCGCGGCGTTCTCGTTCTCGTCGTCGATGTTCTCCCAGGCGGCCGGCGGCGGCCATGAGCGGTTCTTCGCCCACGTCCGCAGCCAGTCCGAGGGCCCCGGGGTGTGCTCCAGGCGCCGGTAGGCCGCGTCGACCGACCGGAAGGTGCTCAGCAGCACGCTCTTCGGGCTCTTCCGGCGCAGCGACTTGACGCGGTGCACCGAGCAGCCCATCTCGTCCGCGATCTGCTGCGCGCTGTAGCCGATCGCGACCAGGGCCTCGATGCGGCGGTGGACCCGCCAGGCGGGGACCATGGAGGACCCGCCATTCGCTGCGGCGCGGAGGTGCCACTGCTGCGTCGCGACGCCGTGGGCGTGGATGCACTCCGGCCGCCTGCAGCCCTCGTTGTAGCAGCGATTCGTGCCGTGCCTGGTCACAGGTCGGAGGAGTCGTAGAGCGGCCGGTCAGAGCCCCTGGGACGGGTGTCCATCGGCTGGTCGGCCCAGCCGGGGATGCGCTCGATGCTGCGCATGAGCGCGCCCTTCCGGGCTGGGACCTGAGCCAGCACCGCCCGCTCAACCTCGGCCCGCTGCCGGTCGATCATCTCCGACCACTGCGGATAGGCGTTCACGGGCCGGAAGTCGGGCCGGAAGTCGGGGTCGTTGTGCAGTCTCTCGATCTCCTCCGGCGTGAACGGCTCGTCGCCCTTCGACGCCAGCTTCTCGCCGTCACCCTGCAGGCCAGGCTCCGGGGTGTCGCCCAGCGCCGCCTTCACGGCGTGCAGGGCGACCTCGTGCCGCTCGAGATGGGAGGCCGCCTTCTCGCGGTTGGCCTGCTGGGCTTCCAGGGTCCGCTCGATGGCCGCGATCTCGCGGTCACACGCCTCGAGGTAGCTGCGGGCCTCGGCGACCTCCTCCTCGAGCATCGTGATGGGGCCGGCAACCATCAGCGCACCTCGGTCGCGAGGCGGTCGAGCGCGCGGCCGAGGGCCGGCCAGCCGCCGCGCACGCGCTGCTTCCAACGGCGGTGGATGCGGGCGACGGGGCCCTCCTCGGTCCAGGCGGCCACGACGGCGCTCGCGCGCTCGTGCTGGTCGGCCAGGGCCTCCTCCAGGCGGTCGACCTCGGCCTGGGCGCCGTAGGCCGCCTCGCGCCACTTCCGGTTCCCGCGCTCGCGGGCCTCGATCTCGCCCCGGAGGTTGTCGAGCTGGCTGCGCGCGGCCTTCTCGCGACCGCTCCAGTGGACCACGCGAGCCTTCGCGGCGTCCCGCTCGTTGCAGACGCGGTCGAGCTGGCGGATCGCGAAGTCGCGCTGCTGCAGGAAGGTGTCGCGGTCGGCGGCGGCGTTGAGCGCGTCGGCGCGGGCCTGAGCGAGCTGCTCGCCGAGGTCGGCCTGCTCGGTGGCGAGATCGGCTCGCGCGGCGTCGCGCTCGGCGGTCAGGTCCTCGATCTCGAGGCGCTGCACGGCGCGATTCCGCTTCCCGGCGGCGACCTGGCGCTGGAGCTCGGCATTCGCCGCCAGCAGGTCGCGCGCGGTGTCCTCGACCTTTCGCATGGCCGGGCTCTTCACCTCGGCGAGGCCGGGGACGAAGTCGATGGCGCTGGAGTTCTCGGCGGCGCTCACTTCTGGTCCTCGAGCAGAGCCTTGATGAAGTCCTCCATGACCAGCACCGTCTCGCCGTCCAGCGCGGCGATGCCGAGGGCGCGCGAGCCCCACCCGCTGTCGTCCTCGCGGTACAGCACGATCAGGTCGCGGCCCTTGAGGTCCTCCCAGCGCTCGACCCCGGCGACGCGCAGGATCTCGCAGATGACCATGTGGCCGACGCGGGTGCCCCGACGGCGCCGGTCGGCCCCCTTGGCGCCGAGGATCGGCTCGTCGAGCACGTAGCCGCCCGTCGGGTCGACATGCACGGCGCCGTCGGCGACCTCGAGGCTGGCGGTGAAGATGCCCCGGTCGTTGAAGCCGAGCGAGGTGCGCACGATGCGCGCGATCGTGCCGCTGTAGGTGTTCGGACCGTCCTGGACGGTCATTGCGATCTTGCCCATCAGGCACCCCCGTCCGACGGCGCGGTGCCGTGAGCCGGGCGGACGAGCAGCTCGAAGCCCGTGCCGTAGTAGCCGTTGCCGTCCGAGCCGTCGACCTGCATGAGGTTGATCCGCTGGTTCTCGGCGTAGACGAAGATCCGGTAGTAGCCGGTCCAGAGGTCCTCCGGGTCGTCCGGGTGGGGGTTGTCGCTGGGCGCGCGGTCGTAGTCGCCGGCCGGGCTGTAGTCGAACTCGACCTTCGTGACGATGTTGTCGACGCCGTTCAGCACCGAGAGGTCGTAGTCGCCAGCCGAGCAGGCGCAGCCGCCACGGTGGCCGATGGCCTTGATGAGCACGCCGTTGTCGAGCAGCAGGTGCTCGCCGTCGACCTTCTCGACCTTGTGGCCCATGAGGAGCTCGGTGATCTCGTTGCGGCTCTCCTCGTGGAGAGCGGTCAGGCCCTCCTCGCGGTCGTAGTACGAGTCGGCGGTCGCCACGATGGGCGTGAAGTCGGTCATGGTCACTCCTCGCCGGTGGAGAGCTCGATGGACGGGACGAGGTTCTGCGGCTTGAAGATCACGCGGTAGTTGTACAGCGAGACGTCGATCGGGTCGAGCTGCTCGACCATGAACGTGACGTTGTCCGACAGGCCGAGGTAGTGCTTCTTGTACTCGTCGGGCCCGATCTTGCACGTCACCTCGACGGAGCCCTCGGCGGCGCTGTTCTCGGTCTCGACCGAGCAGCGGCCGGTGATCTCGAGGATGTACTCGTCGGTGATGCCGTTGACGAAGATGACGCGGCGCTCGATCTCGAAGTTCTCGGCGGCCGTGGACAGGTTGCGGCTGGCGCGGTCGGCGTCAGACGAGCAGGCGCCGACGGTCAGCAGCGCGAGGGCGGCGACGGCGGCGGTGAGGGGCTTGCGGATGTTCATGGGGCTCCTTCGGTCAGGGGGGAGGTTGATGGGGGGCGATCTACCGCTGGCGGTTGATGCGGCGCGAGCGGCGGGCGACCTTGTTGGCCGCGATCCGGCGCTTGCACTCCTTCTCCGGGACGGTGCCGGCGTAGACGTGCTTGCCGCCCTGCAGGCCGGCGA
>Ga0265780_10000605_pt1 | contig 54500 bp, 55 predicted proteins | sample P1T30metagenome_FD_192432 | JGI IMG/M metagenome (GOLD analysis project Ga0265780, IMG submission 192432) | Plant litter microbial communities from East Loma Ridge, Irvine, California - P1 T30 | ecosystem: Environmental > Terrestrial > Plant litter > Unclassified | place: USA: California... | reverse complement strand
TATTGACTTGTTAGAGTTTTTTGAAATCAGTCGTTCCTGTTTTGTCTAACAAACGAAGCTCAAATCCTCCTGCCGCACCATATCCTGGAACCGCCGGAGGTTGGAAAAACTCGATGTTCGCGCCCGGAATATCTTTCGATTTTTCTTCTAATTCTTTCATGATGTCCACCACAGAATTTTGTCTTTCGTCCCAATCTTTAAGATTGATCAAACAAGTTCCAGCATTGGCTCCGGTTCCTTCAGTCAAGATTTCATAACCTGCCAAAGATGAAACTGATTTCACGCCTTCGACCGTTTCGGCAATTTTCTGTAATCTTTCTGCAATTTCGTTCGTTCTTTCTAATGAAGAACCTGGTGGCGTTTGGATAATTGCATAAAACATACCTTGATCCTCATTAGGTATAAATCCTGATGGAACTGTGCTGCTGATTAACCAAGTTCCTGCGCAGAATCCGGCAAGAGCGATAAATGTAACGGATTTTCTATTTATAATTTTACCTAAAACATTTTGATATTTTCCTTGGGCGAGGTCAAATTTGTTGTTAAACCAATCGATAAAACGATTTACAGGCGTTTTCTTTTTAGGTTTTCCATGCGTATTTTTCAGCATCATTGCACAAAGCGCCGGCGTCAAAGTCAAGGCCACGATACCAGATAGGATAATTGCCGTTGCCATTGTAATTGAAAATTGTCTGTAAAAAACACCAACCGGACCTGACATAAATGCTACCGGAACGAATACTGCTGCCATCAAAAACGTAATTGCGATGATCGCTCCAGCAATTTCGTGCATCGCTTTTTTGGTCGCTTTATAAGCCGAAAGATGTTCCTCTTCCATTTTGGCATGCACGGCTTCGATGACCACAATCGCATCATCGACGACGACTCCAATCGCCAAAACCAAGGCGAAAAGTGTAATCAAATTCAATGAAATGTCAAAAAACTGCATGAAAAGAAAAGTTCCTACTAATGAAACCGGAACCGCAATTGCCGGAATTACCGTAGATCTCCAGTCTCCCAAGAAAAGGAAAACGACTAATCCTACCAAGATAAAGGCTTCGACCAAAGTGTGAATTACCTTCTCAATGGAAGCATCCAAGAATTTTGAAACGTCATACGAAATTTCATAATCCATTCCTTTTGGAAATTTCTTTTTGATGGTTTCCAACTTTGCTTTCACATCGCCAATTACTTGGTTCGCGTTACTTCCGAAGGATTGCTTTAAGACAATCGCAGCCGAAGGTTTTCCGTTCAAATTAGAGTAAATGTCATACATCGAACTTCCAAATTCTACTTTGGCAACGTCTTTCAAGCGCAAAAGTTCTCCGTTGGCATTTGACCGAACGACGATATTTTCATATTGTTCTTTAGTCGTAAATCTTCCTGAATATTTTAAAACATATTCGAATGCTTGCGAGCGTTTTCCTGAACTTTCGCCTGTTTTTCCCGGAGAAGCTTCCAAACTTTGGCTAGATAATGCTTCCATTACTTCATCCGTAGAAATTTTATAAGCCAACATTCTATCGGGTTTCAACCAAATACGCATTGCATATTCTCGGGTTCCCAAAATATCTCCAGACCCAACTCCATTGACTCTTTTTAATTCAGAAAGTACGTTGATATCTGCATAATTGTAAAGAAACTTCATGTCGGTATTTTTGTCCTTGCTGTAAAGATTCACATACATCAACATACTCGGAACCTCGCGCGTGATTTTCACACCTTCACGAATTACCAACGGAGGCAATTTATTGGTCACGGAAGCCACACGGTTTTGAACGTTAATCGCCGCTAAATTGGGATCTGTACCTAAATTAAATACGATTTGGATACTCGCTTCACCGTCATTTCCGGCATCAGAAGTCATGTATTTCATCCCAGGAACTCCGTTTAAAGCTCTTTCCAAAGGAATAATTACCGATTTAATCATCAATTCTCCGTTAGAACCCGGATAATCTACCGTTACATTCACAATTGGAGGTGAAATGGACGGAAATTGCGTGATCGGCAAATTCATCACCGACAATACGCCTAAAAACACAATAACAAGCGATATAACTATCGAAAGAACAGGTCTTTGAATAAATTTATTAAACATCTTTTTATTTTTTATGAGTTAGACCTATTCTGCTTTTAGACGCAAATGATTCAACACTTCTTGCGGTGCTTGATACTCATATTTGATCTTGTCATTTTCTTTGACTTTCTGAACGCCTTCTAATAAAATTTTATCATTTTCAGAAAGGCCGCTGCTGATCACATATAAGTCTGGAAGTTCACCAGTTGTAGTGATTTCTTTTGAAGAAACTACTCCGTCTTTATCCACCACAAAAACGTATTTTTTATCTTGGATTTCGTAAGTAGCTTTCTGCGGAATTATAATCGCATTCTTAAGCGGAACCATCATTTGAACTTGGCCCGTTTCACCATTTCTAAGCAGTTTATCGGTATTTGGGAATCTCGCTCTGAAGGCAATATTCCCGGTTTCATTGTTAAATTCACTTTCGATAACTTCCACAACACCTTGCTCTTTAAAAGTCTGTCCGTCAGCTAAAACCAAATTAATTTTTGTAGTTGCGCGATCTTTTACATTGGTTTGATATTGCAAATATTCTGGTTCAGAAACGTTAAAATAGGCAAACATCTGGCTGTTATCAGAAAGGCTTGTCAGTAATTCTCCCTCATCAATAAGGCTTCCGATTTTTAAAGGAATTCTATCGATTGTTCCTGCAAAAGGAGCTCTAATTTCAGTAAACGATAAATGCAATTTAGCCAAGGCTACTTCAGCTCTTGCTGCTTGAACTTTTGCTTGAGCAACGGCCTGTTCGTTTCGAGAAACTACATTTTTATCAGCTAAAATTTTGGTATTTTGCAACTCGATTTCCGATGCTTTTTGTTCGGCTTGCGCTTTTAATAATTCTGCCTCATAGAACTTTGGCATAATTTTAAATAAAAGTTGTCCAGCTTTTACAAACTGACCTTCATCAACATAAATTTCTTGTAAAAACCCTTTTTCTTGGGCACGAATTTCAATGTTTCGAACAGATTTGATCTGCGACACATATTCTTTTGTAAAAGTGGTATCAATTTTTACAGGATTAGTCACTGCAAATTTTTCAACTTCTTCTTTTTCTTCTTTTTTAGTTGTGCAACTTACAAGGCACAACAAGGCTAAAACGCCCGTTAAAACGACTTTTTTCATCAGGATATAAGAATGGAATTTAAGCGATTGAATGCTTGGAATGCAATGATTCCGTTAGATGTAAATAAACATCAGAAGCCATAGAATGCAGGTCCGCCTTACTAGAAAAGTAAAATAAATACAAAAAAAGTATAGACATGATCGCGCGCTAGGCAAACAGATGCATGTCGTTTATCACAATCTCAATACCCTTTGGGTAATATAAATTGGATTTGATTGGCCACAAAATGGCGCGAAGATTTTAAAATTCTTATGCGATTGATTAATTAGTAATTGGCAAGAAAGAGTCAAATACCAATTAGTTAAATCGCAATAATTACTTGTGAAAATTTTTGTTGGAAGTTCGCCATCAACATCAGCACCAGAATGATCCTCGTCTCCACCTAAATCGGCGTCCTCGATTAAAGAATTTCCAGAATCATGATTTGTGATTTTCGCATGGTATTTTTTACCAAAGCTCTGCGAAGTAGGATTATAAACTTGATGTGTTCCCGCAATAAGATGTTGCCCTCCGCCAAAGAGGAACAAACAAATAAATAAGAAAAGTACAGCTAGCTTTTTCATTTGGGGTCAAAAGTAAATAAAGAATCGGAACAAAAAATAAAATTTGCTAGATTTTAACAACCTTTAGCTACTATAATGTTTTCGTAATGCGATTAAATTTACGCCTTCAGGATTTTTATATTGAACAATTCAATCCGTAGAAACTATTTTTTTTTTAAACGTGAGATTGGTTTTCAGACGACTTTCGCTAAAAAACCATAATTTGTTTGCTTACATTTGAAAAAAAATTATAAACGAAGCGTATCAATATGGAAAAGTACCTACGTCAACTAATTTCGATTGAGTTCGAAGATAAAAAAGAAATATTTACTGGTTTTTTGATAGATTGGACGGAAGATTGGATCTTGATCAAAAACAATCCGGTTGATTTTATTATCGATGGATACACCATTTTAAAAAATAAGAGAGTTAAGTCAATAATTCAGGATGAGGACCATGAATTTACCGAACGAGTTATTAAGTTAAAGGGCTCGAAGACGAGTGCGGAGGAAATTATTCCGTTGACCGACATTCACGCGATAATTAATTTTTTAGATAGTAAATATTCTATTTTTCAGATTTCTAAAAAGTCAGACAAGGCGGTTTATTTAGGTAAGGTTTTAAGTTTAGACGAAAAGACGCTCGAGATAGATTTCCTTAGTCCCGAAGGAACTTTTGAAGGAGAAATGAATTTTAAGTTATCGAAAATTCGTGCCATTGAGTTCGACACCGATTATATTAATTCTTTAAAATTGATTGTTGACGACGAAAGTAAAGAATAGTTACTAAAAAGGCAATTTTAACATTGCCTCTTTAATAATTATTACTTGTCCCAAGTGACTGTAAAAGAGGAATCGCCGAGAGCAAGAAATTCTTTTCGGTCTTTGTCAACTGTTTTATTTTCCTTCAATTTAGTTTTTTTGTGGCTATTTGCTTTTATAGCAACAGAAAAATTTGTTGCTGCCTTTTCGCGATCCAGCGTCATTATTGAAACCTTTGATGCTATTTGTGGGTTACCGTAAATTGAAAATGTCAGCGTGTTTTTTATTTTCTTAAACGCTCGCGCTGGATATTCTGTAAAAACGATCAAATTTGCTTCAGGAATTTTGTAATACTGTCTGGGTACGATGCCAAATGCGACTCCAGCGCCATAAACTTCTTGCCCCACCTGACCTGATTTATTCCATCCGTCTTGAAGATCTTCAATCGCAATCCAAAGATTTTGATCAATCTCACCCGTTTTGACTTCTTCTGGCGAAGCCAAAATCTCGGGCACCAACATTGGAGGATAATAATACGCAACCCTATTAATTACATATTTCAAGCATTCCGGAATTAATATTTTAAGTGAAGGCAAGATAGCAACATCTTCCGCAATGTTTAGATATTCGTGCAATGCAGAGAAAACTTCCTGTTCTTCATATGGAGCTGTGTATGGAGCATCTGATAACGGATAAATCCCAAAAAAAGTGCTAAAGTGCTTCGCATTTCCATAATTTGACTCCCATAATTGTACATTCTTAAAAATATTGGCGAGACATAAGTTGCTGATTCTTAAAAACTTTTCATTTCCCGTGATTTTATAAAGTTTTAACAACGCTCCAGCCGAAAAAGCAGTGTTATTTGCCTGATAAAATAGATCGAAACCAAGACCGTCAAGCGTCAACGCTGCCTTAGTTGCTTCATCAAGAAATTCCTTTTTGCCAGTCAGTTCGTGAAGTTGCAACATGAGATGGGCATATGACCCAGCCACATCTTTTTCCCCGCCTTTACCCTCAGCTATCTCTTCCTTTAAGATCTCAAGCGTGCTCATTTTATAAAATACTGGCCATTTATAATTGAAAGTCCTTGCTACATTTATAACATAATCCGCCGAATTAAGAAGTAGTTTTTTTGCAATCTCATCACCTCTCAGCGCCAATCTCGACAAATTTAAAAGCGGATGATGGAGATACCAAGAGTCCATAACATCTGGCTGTTTCTGTTCCTCGCTCCAATCTAAATTTTTTTCGAGCTTGGGAAGCCAGCGAACAATTGTTTTTAAATTTGGATCAAAAAAATTTTCGAGTCCATTTTGAAGCGTCTCAATCACCGAATGATGGTCTTCACCGCTCCATCGATCATAGTCAGTTAACGGCAATAAAACCGCAAGTTGCACCATACTCTCGGGTGGCGTTTTATAATCGCTGACATAGGCATTGAGATAGGATTGTCCGTCTGCGAATTTCCAGCAACCCTTATGCTGGCTTAAATTAGATAGACCTTTTTTCAATATTTCCCTCCAATCGTGATATGTTGTTTCAGGTTTTGGCAATAGCAAATAAATTTCGGCTAGATAATTCAAATAGTTTTCAGCAATTTCATAATTATCCGTCGGAATTGAATCGCTCAAAAGTATGAAAGCGTCTGAAACTATATATTCTTCATCTGCTTTCAATGGATTTTCAACGGTTGTTGCTGGCAACTTCATTCCAATTTCTGGCCAAGATCCGCCTACTAAATCGCCGGCCGAAGTTTCGGTTGTTTCACAAAATTTATTAAGCGCGGTCAAATTCTGGAAATAGAAAACAGAACCCGCTTTTGGATAATCCATTGTAAAATAAAGCTGTCCAGAACGAAGTCCTACTTGTGATGCGTGAATGGTTCCATTAGTGTTTTGTGTTTTACCATTTTCCTTAAATAACGGCATGATATCGCGAGGCCAATAAGGAATCAGCAAATCAATTACTGGTATTATCGTTGAAGTATATCTAAAAATTGGCTTTTCATCGTTTGGAATTTCCAATGCGACAGACACTTTTCCAATATTTCCAGATAATGTAAATGTAGCGATGCCCTTGCTCTCTTGCACATTGTCGAGCGTCAGCTTCTCTAAACCAGAAAATCCAGCCCTAAATGCAATCCGTTCTCCATTTGACCAATGGCATATACACCACAAACTATATCCTGTGAATACGACTTCTAATCGGTAATCCAAGAGCTTTCTTTCAAGAATAATTGTACTATCCTGTAGTTTTTCCTGAGCACTAGCTGTCCATGCAGAAATTGGCTTCATGGTTTATAAATTTTGATTAAATAAGTTGTAAATGCGGTCTCACTTTCAGCTCCACAACGTCACACCTTTTTGGCTGTGAAAGGCAATAGATTACAGCTACTGCAATATCGTCACTCGCTAACATCTCTCCTTTTCTTACCATTTCAAGCTTTTCTTCTCGACTTTTTTCTTGCATGTCAGTATCCACAGCTCCTGGTTCAATAAGTGTCACCTTGATCCCTTGTTGATTTACATTCTTTCGAAATGCTTCTGTGAAACCCTGCAAACCCGACTTTGTAGCAACATAAACTGATCCCGTTTCCTCCCGAACATCTGCACTCATAGATCCAATATTAACTATGTGTCCTCCTTCGTTCATTAATTTGAGAGCTTCACTACTACAAGCAATTACACCTAAAAGATTTGTTGAAATTACTTTTTCCCAATCTTTGTAAGATCCATCCTCTGGGTTTCCAAAAGGAAGCGCGGCATTGTTGATCAGGACGTCAATTTTTTGAAATTTTTCTTTAACAGAATTAAAAAGCGATTCGATTTCTTGTTCTGAACTAAGATCGGCAAGAATCCCGAACGATTTTGCCATCGCGACTTTTTTAATATCGTGCATCGCATCTTCCAGATGATTTTTGTCTTGGCCAATAATAAAAATATTAGCACCCAATTTTGAAAGTTGTAACGCTGTCGCCCGTCCAATTCCAGTTGTGCCACCAGTAATTAAAATATTCTTAGCAGCTAGGTTTTGTTGTGTAAAGTTGTTTGTAGCTTCCATATTTAAATAATTTATAATAGTGAACTTGTCGCTAAAGAGATGCCAACAGACTATTTTCTAAAGCTTTATCATAAAGGTAGAATTTATAAAAAGCCGATTTCATTATGAAAACGTTAATAATTGTAAAGGTTTCGTTAAAGCCTCTTCTCGATCTTAATCAAAATTGCGTAGACATATAATTAAAAGGATCCTTCAAATAAGGTGTTCAAATCCTTTTTGAGCTTTAGAGAAATTTAATGTTATGTCAGATTCGCTACAACAGTCCATAAAATTTTGTAAAAAAATCCGTGTCGAGATGTAAAACACAATTATTAAAAAAGTAGGAATTTTATTAGAGGCACATAATCTCTTCGTAATAAAACAGGTGGCCGCGTCCAATTATGAGACTTGAAATAACTAAATAAAACATTTATGGTGTCAGAAATTGTCACAAACTGTGCTCGCGCAATCGCGCAGAAAAAATGGAAAATTGCATTTGTAGAAAGCGCCACAGCTGGAAGAATGTGTTCTGAGTTTTCATTAACTGAATTTTCTGGAGAAATACTTAGGGGCGGGATTTCATGCTATGAGGTTTTTATAAAGGAAAACATCTTGAAAGTGCCACATAGCCTCATTGACAAATTCACCGCCGAATCAAGCGAAGTGACGGAATCTCTTGCTATAAACGCATTAAAAATATTTAAATGCGAAATTATAGTCGCAGTCACCGGCCTCATTTCACCAGGGGGAAGCGAAACAGCGAAGAAGCCAGTTGGCACCATGTTTCTACACATTCTCACACCAAATGAAAATAATGCCTATCGGTATGTGTTTGATGGAAATCCACACGAAATAGTGATGCAAACGATTAATATGGCCGCAACATTATTATACGAAAAACTGAATAAAGATTAACATAAATAGCGGAAAATTGCTTACAAAGATAGAACCTTGAAACAATTCTCCTCTGCAACATTTCTTTTTTTAATAAGCCAATAATTCTTTCAAGGCGTCTTCAAATCTTCCTTTGCTTAAAAATTGGTCTTCCAATGCTTTTGTAAATGGAATTGGAGAATCTAAACTCGCCACACGTTTTACAGGTCCGTCAAGATATTGGAAACATTCTTCCATAATCATAGCTGAAATATCACTTGCAATTCCACCAAACATCGTGTCTTCTTGCAAAATAATCACCTTTCCAGTTTTCTTTACGGAAGCAAAAATAGCTTCGGTGTCCAAAGGCTGCAAAGTTCTCAAATCTAATAAATCAGCACTAATTTCTGGATTATTTTTTAAAGTATCCAATGCCCAATGAACCGCCGCACCGAAAGCGATAATCGTTACATCTTTTCCCTCTTTCAATAAGGAAGCTTTTCCTAACGGAAGCGTGTAATAATCCTTCGGAACATCTTGGTAAACACTTCTGTATAATTGTTTATGCTCAAAAAACAACACCGGATTTGGGTCATTAATTGAAGCATTTAAAAGTCCTTTTGCGTCATAAGGAAACGCCGGGTAAACTACTTTTAAACCAGGCGTTTTGGTAAACCAAGCTTCATTGGTTTGTGAATGAAACGGACCAGCTTGGGTTCCACCACCGCAAGGCATTCTAACCACAACATCAGCGTTTTCTAGCCAGCGGTAATGTGATTTAGCCAATAAATTTACAATCGGATTAAATCCTGTGGAAACGAAATCGGCGAATTGCATTTCAACGATTGCTTTGTGTCCATTGATGGAAAGCCCCATTCCTGCGGAAACTACGGCACTTTCACAAATCGGGGTGTTGATTACTCTTTCTTTTCCAAATTGTGCTACGAAACCATCTGTAATTTTAAAAGCACCGCCATATTCAGCAATATCTTGGCCCATGATTACTAGGTTTTCGTGGCGTTTCATCGATTGCCTTAAACTCTCCGAAATCGCATCTATCAAACGAATATTTACGACTTTTTCTGAAGGTGTAATTTCCTCAAAATCATAAGGTTTATACACATCATTTAATTCTCCTTCGTAAGTTGCTTCAATTTCTGGTTCGGCTTGGACAATTGCCCAATTTTCATCAATTTCTTTCTTGATTTCAGCACGAATTTCGTCGTCTGCTTCTTCAGAAAGAACATCGGTCAACTTTAAATATTTTCTGTAATTATCAACCGGATCTTTGATTGCCCACATGTCCATCAAATCTTGTGGCACATATTTCGTTCCGCTCGCTTCCTCGTGGCCACGCATTCTGAAGGTTTTAAATTCCAACAAAACAGGACGCGGGGTTTCAATCATTGAAGCTTTCAATTCAGATAATTTATTAAAAACTTCCAAGATATTATTTCCGTCTATAATATGTGACTCCATTCCGTAACCAATTCCTTTATCAGCTAAATTTTCACAACGATATTGTTCATTCGTAGGAGTTGAAAGTCCGTAACCGTTATTTTCGATGACAAACATCACCGGCAATTCCCAAACAGAAGCGATGTTCAAAGCTTCATGGAAATCTCCTTCGCTGGTTGCTCCTTCTCCTGTGAAAACTGCGGTCACTTTTCCATTTTTCTTTAATTTATTGGCCAAAGCAATTCCGTCGGCAACACCCAATTGTGGTCCCAAATGCGAAATCATTCCGATAATCTTAAATTCTTGTGTTCCGAAGTGAAAAGAACGATCTCTTCCTTTCGTAAAACCGTTTGCTTTTCCTTGCCATTGCGAAAATAATCGATGCAACGGAATATTTCTTCCGGTAAAAACACCAAGGTTTCTGTGCATTGGCAAGATATATTCGTCTTTGTCCAAAACCGCAGTTACGCCGCAAGCGATTGCCTCCTGCCCGATTCCTGAAAACCATTTGGAAACTTTTCCTTGACGGATCAGAATCAGCATTTTTTCCTCGATCAATCGAGGTTTCAAAATTCTTTTATATAAGTCTAGTAATTGCTCGTTGGTCAGATTTTTTCTATCGAAATTCATAATGGTTTACGAAAAGGTTTGCGTGATTTTATAGCTCGCCCAAAAGTATAAAAAAATAACAGTAATTAAATTGATTGTTATAGAATTTTCTGCAGTGGTTTTCTCCACGAATTCACAAATTAAAAAAGTCTGGAAATATGTGTTTATCCTTTTCAACTCAGATTCAAATTAGTTAGAAAAATTCGTGAATTCTTGGCTAAAAAGAAATCTGCGAATCTGCGGTAAAGAAATGTTGATAACTTTTGAAATTAGATTCTCAAAATAATTGATACATTTGTGATAATAAGGCTTAAAGCCGAGCAAAGTTATTAACATCTATTTTTAAAAGAGTATGCAAAATATTCCTAGTGTTGACTTGCGTGATTTCCTTTCGGACGACCCGAAACGTAAACAAAAATTTGTAAATGAAATCGGAAAAGCATTTGAAGAAATTGGCTTCGTTGCTTTAAAAGGTCATTTTTTAGATGACAAATTGGTGGATGAATTGTATGGCGAGATTCGAAACTTCTTCTCGCTTCCACTGGAAACCAAATATTCTTATGAAATCCCTGGAATTGGAGGACAGCGTGGTTATGTTTCCTTTGGAAAAGAACACGCAAAAGGCAAAAAAGAAGGCGATTTGAAAGAATTTTGGCACTTCGGCCAATATGTGGAAAAAGACTCAAAATGGGCTTCTGAATATCCTGATAATGTTGAAGTTAAAGAATTGCCTCGTTTCAATCAGGTTGGAAAAGAAGCGTATCAAATGCTCGAAAAAACAGGAATTTATGTTTTGAGAGCTTTGGCTTTACATTTAGGTTTGGATGAATTTTATTTTGATGATTTCGGAAAAGAAGGAAATTCAATCTTAAGACCAATTCATTATCCGCCGATTACACAAGAACCAGAAAATGCAATTCGCGCTGCTGCGCACGGCGACATCAACTTGATTACGCTTTTAATGGGCGCTCAAGGTAAGGGTTTGCAGGTTCAAAATCACAATGGAGAATGGATTGACGCAATAGCAGAACCAGACGAATTGGTGATTAATGTTGGCGATATGCTTTCTCGTCATACGAATAACAAATTAAAATCTACAATTCACCAAGTGGTAAATCCACCGAGGGAATTGTGGGGAACTTCAAGATATTCTGTTCCGTTTTTCATGCATCCGGTGAGCGATATGCGTTTGGATTGCCTAGAAAATTGCATTGATGAAGAGAATCCAAAATTATACGAAGATATTTCTGCTGGAGAATTCTTGCACGAACGTTTGGTTGATTTGGGATTAATCAAAAAATAAGTTTTACTTTTATATATTTGAAAAGACATTGAGTTTTTGCTTGATGTCTTTTTTAATTTGTAAAATATATTTTTTAATTTTCAAATTTCTGTAATCTTGTTTCTAAACATCTGGTTTACTTTCAACACAGATTAGAGAAATTTATAAAATTGGAAAAATAATTTAAACGCCAAACAATTTTATATGAAGAACTTTCCGCATCAAGAATTGACGAAAAAGATTATCGGGATTTATTATGATGTTTATAATGAACTTGGTTATGGATTTCTAGAAAGAGTTTACCAAAATGCAATGCTTATCGAATTGAAGAAAAGAGGTTATCAAGTTGAATGCAATAAAAAACTCACAGTCTATTATAAAAGGGAAGTTGTCGGAGAATATATCCCTGACATTATTGTTAACGACTTATTGATTCTTGAACTTAAGGCAGTAGAATATTTAACTGAGCCTCATGAAAATCAAATCTTAAATTATTTAAAAGCGACTGATTGTGAAATTGGTTTGGTTTTGAATTTTGGGAAAGATCCACAATTTATAAGAAAAATTTTTACTAATGATTTTAAAAAAAATAGATTTTAATTTTTTTTAGCAACACAGATTTTAGAAATTTATATAATTAGAAAAATTAAAGCACCACATTAGAAATTTCTTTGATTTTTAAAATTTCTCAAATCTGTGTTCCCAAAAGTGAAAAAAATTATGTCAGAAAAATATATTATCTAATTAAAAAATGGATTTACAAGACCAACTAAAAAACCTTTTTCCAGATCACGAACCTTCCCAAGAAGTCGAGGAAACATCGTCTGAACCAAAAGAACTTTGGATACAGAAAGAGCCAATGATCTGCAAATATGAAAAACGAAAGGGAAAAGCAACAACAATAATTTCTGGTTACACTGGCGAAGACGACGATTTTAAAATTCTTGCCAAAGAAATAAAAAGTAAATTAGCCGTAGGCGGAAGTTTCAAAGACGGCGAAATCATCATTCAAGGCGATTATCGTGACAAAATAATGACTATTTTAAAGGAAAAAGGCTTTAAGGTAAAGCGTGTTGGCGGTTGATTTGCTTAACAAATTCAATTTTTAAATATTTAAATCATTAAATTACCAATGATACAATCATCAGAATTAATATTAAATCCAGACGGTAGCGTTTACCATTTGAATTTAAAACCAGAACATATTGCACACGATATTATTTTTGTGGGCGACCAAAATCGTGTAGAAAAAATTACGCAGTTTTTCGACAGCATTGAATTTTCTACGCAAAAGAGAGAATTTAAAACACAAACAGGAACGTACAAAGGAAAAAGAATTACGGTAATGTCAACTGGAATCGGTCCTGATAATATTGACATTGTTATCAACGAATTAGATGCTTTGGTCAATATCGATTTGGAAACACGTCAACCAAAAACAGAATTAACTTCACTAAATATTATCAGAATTGGAACCTCGGGATCATTGCAAAAAGATATTCCGGTGGATAGTTTTGTAATGTCGAAATTCGGATTGGGTTTGGATAACATGCTTCGCTCCTATTTGATTGACAAAATTACCTCTTATGCGATCGAAGAAGCTTTTTTAAACCACACTAATTGGGATATCCGAAAAGGAAAACCTTACGTCGTAAAATGTAGCGAAAAATTAGAAAAACTGATCGAAAGCGATAAAATTTTCAAAGGAATTACAGCAACTGCCGGAGGTTTTTATGGACCACAAGGAAGAGTTTTGCGTCTTGAAATCCAAGACCCAGAATTAAATGCAAAAATGGACAACTTCAATTTTGATGATAATAGAATCACCAATCTTGAAATGGAAACCGCTGCAATTTATGGACTTTCCGCTTTGCTTGGCCATAATGCTTTGTCGTTAAATGCGATAATTGCGAATCGCGCGAACGGCACTTTCAGCGAAGATCCGTATAAAGCAGTTGACGAATTGATTACTTACACTTTAAATAAATTGGTGGAATAGTTTTTGAATACAGACTGTCCACAATTTGCAATAAACAATAATGAAAACAATAAAAATAGCCGGAGTTCCAGAACATTTCAATTTGCCTTGGCATCTTTGCATCGAAAACGGTGAATTTGAAGCCGAAGGAATCGACCTTCAATGGACCGATGTTCCGGAAGGAACCGGAAAATTATGCCAAATGCTTCGCGATAAAGAAACTGATATTGCCGTAATTTTAACCGAAGGAATTATCAAAGATATCGTTGCTGGAAATCCGAGCAAAATCGTGCAAGTTTATGTGCAATCGCCGTTGATTTGGGGAATCCACGTTGATGCAAAATCAAAATATCAAAAGCTTTCTGATTTAGAAAACACTAAAGTTGCCATCAGCAGAGTCGGTTCTGGTTCGCAATTAATGGCTTACGTCAACGCCCACAATCAAGGTTGGAAAACCGATGATTTGCAATTCGAAATCATAAATACCATCGATGGCGCGGTTGAAGCTTTGTCAAACGGAACCGCCGATTATTTTATGTGGGAACGCTTTATGACTAAACCTTTGGTTGACAACGGAACTTTCCGCAGAATCGATGATTGCCCCACTCCTTGGCCGTGTTTTGTGATTGCCGTTCGAAATGAAATTCTTGAAAATCATCCTGAAATCATCGAGAAAATCTTGGAAATCATCAACCAAACGACTGAAGAATTTAAAGAGATTCCAAGCATTGACAGAACACTTTCAGAACGATACAACCAAAAACAGGAAGATATTCAAGAATGGCTTTCGTTAACAGAATGGTCTCAAAAACAATTAAGTGAAAATATGTTAAACAAAGTTCAAAATCAACTCCATGAACTTTCTATTATCGATAAAAAAGGTACTTTTGCTGAAATCGTCGCTGGTTAAAAAGCCTGCGCCATAAATTTGGAATGACAAAACTCGGAAACATCAATTTAAAAGAAATAAAAGCCAAGCTCCAGGTTAAAAAACCTTGGGACAGCGTGATTATTTTGCTCTTAAATATCTTGATTGCCATTCCGGTTTTCATCATTATTCACCAGAAATTAATTGACCCGCAGTGGCCATTTCAACTCGATAGAATCCTGCTTTTTCTCGGAATTTTAATCGTTATTCAGCTAATTTTAAGGCTTTTGCGAACAATAATTATCGTTTGCATCGTCCTTTATTTATTGGTTCTAATCTTCGGAAGTTTGTTCGGAAATTACGGTTTTAACAGCGTTTTTGAAGATTACCGCTCGATGGTTTACGCCATGTCAGACGACCCAAATCCGCAGGACATCATCATCTCAAAACTGCTTCCGTTTCCCAATAAATCGAAGATTCTGAACGCCATAGAATACGATAATCCAAAGGTCAGAAACTTTGCGCTTTTGGCTACGACCAAATATTTTAAGGACGTAAAAGGTTACCACGAATACCGTTTGCAAGTCCAATGTTTTGCTGTTTTTAAAGAAATCCAAAACCGTTGGAACTACGTGAACGACCCAAAAGGAAAGGAATACATCGCCCGCGCATCAGAATCGCTGATCCATTTTTCTGGCGATTGTGACGACCACGCCATCCTCATGGCCGCATGCGTTCGCGCCGTCGGAGGCACGCCAAGGCTGATTCACACTGGCGGTCACATTTATCCCGAAGTTTTAATTGGCGATAAAAAAGACCTCGAAGCTATCAACTATTTGGTCAAAGAAGTCCTTTTTAAAGAAGAAAGCAAGGGAAAAGAATTGCATTATCACATTGACGAGCGCGGAAATATCTGGCTGAATTTAGATTACACGGCAAAATATCCAGGCGGTCCGTTTATGTCAGAAGAAATTCTTGGAGCCCTGACTTTAGGGTAGTTTTATTTTTATTTGAAGCCAAACAAAAGGCCTTTTTTAAATGAAATTCCTGCTGCAGGAACTCGCATTCCACGGCTTTGTTCAGCCGTGAAAGAGCTCAAACAATTCCAGCATCAGGGCTATAAATCAAACTTTTAGGCTTCTTTTAAACGTCGTAACCTACTTTGTCGATAAACTTTGCTTGCAATAATTACCAGTGAATATCTTGTTTTCCAAGCGATTTCAAATAATTATTCGCTTTGCTGAAATGCTTATTTCCAAACCAAAAACCACGATTGGCACTCAACGGCGACGGATGTCCCGAATTTAAAATCAAGTGTTTGGAACCATCAATCAACGAGGCTTTCTTTTGAGCGAAACCGCCCCAAAGCAGGAAAATCACATTTGATTTTTCTTCAGAAACTTTTTTGATAACAGCATCCGTGAAGGTTTCCCATCCTTTTTTCTGGTGGCTTCCCGCTTCGCTTTGTCTTACTGTTAGTGTTGCATTTAATAGCAAAACACCTTGGTCTGCCCAGCGTTCCAAGTTACCCGTTGGCGGAAGCGAAACATTTAAATCGGTAGAAATTTCTTTAAAAATATTTTGCAAAGAAGGCGGAAACGGAATTCCGTCATTGACAGAAAAACACAATCCGTTGGCCTGATTTGGTCCGTGATACGGGTCTTGGCCAATGATAACAACTTTTACATCGTCAAAATGGCAGTGGTCAAAAGCCGAAAAAATCTGACTTCCTTTTGGATAGCAAGTGTGTGTCGCATATTCCGTCTTGACGAAGTTAATTAGGTTTTCAAAATAAGGCTTTTCAAATTCCTCTGATAAAACTGATTTCCAAGAAGGATGAATATTGACTTGCATAAATTGGGTTTAGCCACAAATTTCGGAAAGTTTTTCTGAAAAAGCGCTAAACAAATTATAAATCATTTAGCATTTACAATCGAAACAACTGCATTTCTTTGGCATAGTTTTTCGTATTTTTGCTATAAAATTCGCTAGCACAAAAAATGATAAGCATCACAGATAAAACATTACAAGATTTAGAATTTAATACCGTCTTGGAAGCCGTTTCCGAAATCTGCAACACCGATTTGGGTAAAGAAAAATCGCTCAAAATCACGCCTTTTAGAAATAAGGAAGATTTAATGGACGCGCTGCACCAGACGTCAGAATACGTTTCTTCGTTTACCAACAATAACGCGATTCCCAACCACGGTTTCGAGTCGATTAATCACGAAATTAAATTTTTGGCGATTGAAGACAGTTTTCTGGAAGTGGGAAGCTTCCGGAAAATCGCCACTATTTCGGAAACGGTCAACGTTTTGTTGCTTTTCCTGAAAAAATTCAACGATTATTATCCAAAACTAAACGCAAAATCTTCGCAAGTCGAATACACCAAATTCATCGCCCAAAAAATTGATGAGAAAGTGGACAAATACGGAGAAATAAAAGACAACGCATCCCCGGTTTTAGTGGAAGTTCGCCGAAATATGAACTTGGTTCGTGGGAAAATAAACCAAAGTTTCGGAATTGCTTTGAGCCAATATAACGGACTTGGATATTTGGACGATATAAAGGAAAGTATTGTTGAAAACCGTAGAGTTTTGGCGGTTTCAGCGATGTATCGCAGAAAAGTGAAAGGCACAATTTTAGGGAATTCTAAAACCGGAAGCATCACGTATATCGAACCGGAAGCGACGCTGCGATATTCAAGAGAATTAAGCAATCTTGAATACGAAGAAAAAGAAGAAATTACCCGAATTTTAAAGCAATTGACGAACGATATTCGTCCGCATTTGGAGCTTTTGAAAACTTATCAAGCCTTTTTGAGCGACATTGATGTGGTTTCGGCAAAAGCGAAATACGCCAATAAAATCAACGGAATTCTTCCGAATATTATTGAAGAAAAACGATTGTTTTTCAGAGAAGCCTTCCATCCTATTTTGTATTTGAACAATAAAAAGAAAGGCGAAGTTACGTTTCCGCAAACCATCGAATTGACCGATAAAAGCAGAATTATTGTAATTTCTGGACCAAACGCCGGTGGAAAAACGATATCGCTAAAAACAGTTGGATTGCTTCAGTTAATGTTACAAAGCGGCATGCTGATTCCAGTTCACGAACGAAGCGAAACGTTTTTATTTGATAGAATTTTAACCGATATTGGCGACAATCAATCCATTGAAAATCACTTGAGTACATACAGCTATCGCTTAAAAAACATGAATTACTTCTTGAAGAAATGTAATGATAAAACATTGTTTTTGATTGATGAATTTGGGACGGGTTCTGACCCAGAATTAGGCGGTGCTTTAGCAGAAACTTTCTTGGAAGAATTTTACCATCGAGAAGCTTTTGGAATTATTACAACTCATTATTCCAACTTGAAAATCTTGGCAAATGAATTGCCTTTTGCTTCCAATGCGAATATGCTTTTTGATGAAAAATCATTAGAACCTTTATATAAATTGATTCTTGGTCAAGCCGGAAGTTCGTTCACCTTTGAAGTGGCGCAAAAAAACGGAATTCCTTTTGGTTTAATAAATCGGGCCAAAAAGAAAATTGAAGGCGGAAAAGTGCGTTTTGACAAGACGATTGCTAATTTGCAGAAAGAACGTTCTAAATTGGAAAAAACGTCTCAAAATTTAAAGGAAGAAGAAGTTCGTGCGCGTGAGGAAAGCAGTAAAATGCAGAATATCAATGTGAAGATTCAAGACAAATTAGAGCGTTACCAAGAGTTGTATGACGCCAACCAGCGCCTGATTTACATGGGACAAAAGGTTGACGATATTTCTGAAAAATACTTTAATAACAAGAATAAAAAAGACTTGATTGGAGAGTTTCTGAAAATGGTGGAAATTGAAAACTCGAAGCGTAAAAAAGTTACGGTAAAAGAAAAGAAAGCCAAAGAAGTCATACAAAAAGAAATCATCAAGGAAGTTACCGCCAAAGTTGAAGAAATTCGGGAAGAGAAAAAAGAAAAGAAAATCAAGGCGATAAAACTCGAAGCAGAAAAGCCGAAACCTGTATTAAAACTTGGCGACCGAGTGAGAATGACCGATAGCAAAGCCATTGGAACCATTGATAAAATCGAAAAGAAAAAAGTAACGGTCAATTATGGTATTTTCACCTCAAAAGTGGATATAGAAACCTTGGAATTGGTTGAAGCAAAAAAGTAAATTATGGAAAATCTTCCAAAAAATAAAAAAATAATTCTGTTTGATGGCGTTTGCAATTTATGCGATTCGTCAATTCAGTTCATAATCAAGCACGATAAAAACGATATTTTTCGTTTCGTCGCCTTGCAATCTGATTTGGGTTTAGAAATCATAAAATACATTGGCGTTGATGTTTCAAAAACAGATTCTATCATTTTGTACGAACCTGGAAATGCTTATTATTACAAAGCGGAAGCTGCCTTAAAAATTGCCAAAGAATTAGGCGGCATTTATTCGGTTATAAGTTGGTTTTCTATTTTACCGAAAGGTATGACCAATTCAGTTTATGATTATATTGCCAAAAATAGATATAAATGGTATGGAAAAAAGGACGCTTGCATGATTCCTACGCCTGATTTAAAAGCTAAATTTTTGTGATAAAAAAAGCCTTCTAAAAATGATTAGAAGGCTTTTTTTTTATGATTCCATCGGATGACTATCCCATGATTTCTTTTACTTTTTTACCAATTTCTGCAGGTGAATCAACAACGTGGATTCCACATTCTCTCATGATGCGTTTTTTAGCTTCCGCTGTATCATCAGCACCACCAACAATTGCACCAGCGTGACCCATTGTTCTTCCTTTTGGAGCAGTTTCTCCAGCGATGAATCCAACAACTGGTTTTCTGTTTCCGTCTTCTTTAACCCATTTTGCAGCGTCAGCTTCCAATTGTCCACCAATTTCACCGATCATAATGATACAGTGTGTTTCTGGGTCGTTCATCAACAATTCAACCGCTTCTTTAGTTGTAGTTCCAATAATTGGATCTCCACCAATACCGATTGCAGTTGTAATTCCCAAACCTTGTTTTACAACTTGGTCAGCCGCTTCATAAGTCAAAGTTCCTGATTTTGAAACGATACCAACATTACCTTTTTTGAAAACGAAACCTGGCATGATACCAACTTTAGCTTCACCTGGCGTAATTACACCTGGACAGTTTGGCCCGATTAAACGGCATTCTTTATTTTGAATATAAGCGTAAGCTTTGATCATATCTGCAACCGGAATTCCTTCTGTAATCGTGATGATTACTTTAATTCCTGCATCAGCAGCTTCCATAATTGCATCAGCAGCAAAAGCTGGCGGTACAAAAATGATTGTTGTGTCAGCACCAGCTTGTTCAACAGCATCTTTTACTGTGTTAAAAACCGGACGATCTAAATGCGTAGTTCCACCTTTACCAGGGGTTACTCCGCCAACAACGTTTGTACCATATTCAATCATTTGAGAAGCGTGAAAAGTTCCTTCGCTTCCTGTAAAACCTTGAACAATTATTTTAGAATCTTTATTGACTAAAACGCTCATAATATATTTTTTAAATTTATTTTTTGAAATCGTGATGCAAAAGTAAGGTTTTGATGCCTAATTGAAAAGTTTTTTAAGCTTTATATTCGAACAAATTATGACAGTTGACTCATTTGAAATCCTCTAAATAATTTACCTTCTTTTATTTCCCAGATCACCATGAAATGCGCTAAAAGCATCTCTTCTCTTGGGTTTTCAAAAGTTTTAACATAGTGAGAATAACGCACAGAAACTAGATTATCATCCTCTAAAATATGACTTATTCTGATTTTTGAACGTACATAAGCAACACCCAATTCAGCTGATAAGGCAACTATCTGATCTCGCGTCATCTGCAGAAAGCCTTTAGAGCTGTTCCAATCTAACACAACGTCTGGGTGCAAAAAAGACTCCATTGCTTTCGTATCAAGAAGTACATCTGATTTGTAAAAATTCTGAACAATTTCTTTTGCAGTCATCTCTATTTGAATTTATTAAGAATATCTGGAATTTTCTTCAAGTGTGCGAGCTGTTTCATTTTTTCACGAGCTTCTTCAACTGGAGTTCCAAAATAGGTTTTACCGCCCTCGATTGATTTAGAAACTCCGGTTTGCCCTAGAACGACAGCTTTCGTTCCAATTTTTATACCGCTTGTAGTCCCAACCTGTCCCCAAATGGTTACCTCATCTTCAATAACTACACAGCCTGCAATCCCGGTTTGGGCTGCAATTAGGCATTTTTTTCCAATGATTGTGTCGTGTCCAACATGAACTTGGTTATCTATTTTTGTGCCTTCGCCAATCGTTGTATCGCCTGTAACGCCTTTGTCAATTGTGCAGAGGGCGCCAAGTCCCACATTATTTTCAATAACAACTCTTCCGCCAGAAATTAATTGATCAAAACCAGATTCTCTCTTTTTATAATAGAAAGCATCTGCCCCAAGAATTGTTCCGGCATGAATGATTACATTGTCACCAATTATTGTATTGTCATAAATAGTGACGTTGGCATGAATTATGCAATTTCGACCAATTTTCACATTGTTTCCGATAAAGCAATTTGGCTGGATAAAAGTATTTTCACCAATTTCAGCACTTAGTGAAATCGAAACATTTGTTCCTTGAAATGGTCTAAAATGCCTTGTTAATTTATTAAAGTCTCTAAACGGATCGTCAGAAATCAACAACGCTTTTCCATTGGGACAATCTACGTTCTTATTAATCAAAATAATTGTTGCCGCTGAGTTTAAAGCTTTATCATAATATTTTGGATGATCCACAAAAACAATATCGCCAGGTTCCACAACGTGAATTTCGTTCATGCCCAGAACTTGAAAATTAGCATCACCAACAAATTCGCAATCGATTATGTCGGCAATTTCTTTGAGCGTATGTATTTTTGGGAACTTCATATTTTAATTAGAAAATGTGAAAATTAGATAATCAGATATTTACAGGATTGCAAAACTTTCTAATTATCTAATATCTAATTTATTATTTGTCTAATTACTCTTTAACACGCTCCATGTAAGAACTTGTCGCAGTGTCAATTTTAATTTTATCACCTTCGTTGATAAACAACGGTACGTTTACCGTTGCTCCTGTCTCAACAGTTGCTGGTTTTGTAGCATTAGTTGAAGTATTACCTTTAACACCTGGTTCTGAATACGTTACTTCTAAAACAACAGAAGCTGGCATGTCGACAGATAAAGGTGCTTCTGTCTCTGCATTGATAATCACTTTTACTGTTGTTCCTTCTTTCAATAAATCTGGAGCATCAAGAATTGCTTTGTTCAATTGAATTTGCTCGTAAGATTCAGTATGCATGAAGTTATACAAATCTCCTTCTGCATATAAGTATTGAAATTCATGCGTTTCAACACGAACTTCATCAATTTTATGTCCAGCAGAAAAAGTATTGTCTAAAACTTTTCCGTTTGTTAAGCTTTTTAATTTTGTTCTTACGAAAGCCGGACCTTTTCCAGGTTTAACGTGTAAGAACTCAATAATTTTATAAATATCGTGGTTGAATTTAATACACAATCCGTTTCTAATATCTGATGTACTTGCCATTTTTTTTTGTTTATTTGTTGAAATCGTTCAACTGTTTGTTTGTTATTGTTTAATTTTTCAGAATTTAGAGAGTTCTAAAGAAGCTTTTCCTTTTGGCTATTCACTTTTGCCTTTCCCCGACTAATAAATTCCCGTGTATCCTTTCATTACTCCTCGAGATGAATTTCGAATAAATTGAATAATTTCATCTCTTTCTGGAGTTGCTTCCATTTCAGCTTCAATAATTCCTAGAGCTTGAGTCGTATTATAATTTTTTTGGTATAAAATTCTATAAATTTCCTGAATCTCACGAATTTTTTCTGTCGTAAAACCTCTTCTTCTCAATCCTACAGAATTAATTCCCACGTATGATAAAGGTTCCTTTGCTGCTTTTGTAAACGGAGGAACGTCTTTTCTCAACAAAGATCCGCCAGAAATCATAGCGTGATCTCCAACGCTGATAAATTGATGAACAGCAGAAAGACCGCCGATTATGGCGTAATTTCCAATAGTAACGTGTCCTCCTAAAAGTACGCCGTTTACGATAATTGCATTATTACCAACGTGGCAATCGTGTGCAATGTGCGCAGTTGCCATAATTAAACAATTGTTGCCGATCACAGTCTGACCAGAAGCTACGGTTCCTCTATTCACAGTCACACATTCTCTGATAGTAGTATTGTCTCCAATAATTGCCAAAGAATCTTCTCCACCAAATTTCAAATCCTGCGGAACTGCAGAAATTACAGCTCCAGGAAATATATTGCAATTTTTCCCGATTCTTGCTCCTTCCATAATCGTCACGTTGGATCCAATCCATGTTCCGTCTCCAATCACCACATTATTATGGATGGTTGTGAACGGTTCGATTACAACGTTTTTAGCGATTTTTGCACCTGGATGAACATATGCTAACGGTTGATTCATAAATTTCTTTTTAGTTAATTTTAGCGATTTGCGCCATTAATTCTGCTTCTGCAACTAATTTTCCGTTGGCATAAGCATTCGCTTGCATGTGGCAAATTCCTCGTCTGATTGGAGAAATTAAATCACATTTAAAAGTCAAAGTATCGCCTGGCAAAACTTTGTGTTTAAACTTTACATTGTCAATTTTCATGAAATAAGTAAGGTAATTTTCTGGATCTGGAACAGAACTTAAAATTAAAATTCCGCCAGACTGCGCCATTGCTTCCACAATAATAACGCCAGGCATTACCGGCGCTCCAGGGAAATGACCCACAAAAAAGCTTTCGTTCATGGTTACATTTTTCATTCCCACAACGTGCGTATCAGACATTTCAATAATTCTGTCAATGAATAAAAACGGCGGTCTGTGAGGCAAAATGCTCATGATTTTATGAATATCCATCAAAGGTTCTTGGTTTAAATCATAAACTGGAACTTGATTTCTTTGTTCTGTCTTGATAATCTTAGACAATTTTTTCGCGAATTGCGTATTCACAAAATGCCCGGGTTTATTTGCAATTACTTTACCTTTAATTCTAGTTCCGATCAAGGCCAAATCACCAACGACGTCAAGCAATTTGTGACGTGCAGCTTCATTGGGGTAATGCAAAGTCAGGTTGTCCAAAATTCCGTTTGGCTTTACTGATATTTTTTCTTTTCCAAACGCCACTTTTAGGTTTTCCATCGTGCTTTCAGAAATCTCTTTGTCAACATAAACAATAGCATTGTTCAAATCGCCACCTTTTATTAGGCCGTTTTCAAGCAACGCTTCCAATTCATGCAAGAAACTAAAAGTTCTTGAATTGGCAATTTCTGATTTGAAATCGGTAATGTTTTTCATAGTTGCGTTTTGAGTTCCTAAAACTTTAGTCCCAAAATCAACCATTGCTGTAACTTGATAATCGTCAGAAGGCATCACCAGGATTTCGCTTCCGGTGGCTTCATCGGTATAAGAAATTACTTCTTTAACAACATAAATTTTTCGTTCTGCATCTTGATCAACAATTCCTGCTTTTTCAATTGCTTCCACAAAAAACTTTGAAGAACCGTCCATAATTGGTGGCTCAGAAGCGTCTAATTCAATGATTACATTGTCAACATCGCAACCAATGAACGCTGCTAAAACGTGTTCAGAAGTTTGAATTTTAACTCCTTTTTTCTCTAAGTTGGTACCACGCTGTGTGTTTACAACATAATTTGCATCGGCTTCGATGATTGGATGACCTTCTAGATCGACTCTCACAAAAGTAAAACCATTGTTTATTGGAGCCGGTTTTAATGTCATTGTCACTTCCTTTCCAGTGTGAAGCCCTACTCCTGTTAAGGAAACTTCGTTCTGAATAGTTTTTTGCTTAACCATTATTTATGCTTTTTCGTTTGTTACTTGTTTTTTAAGTGCATCAAATTCTGATACAATTTTTGGCAGATTTTTAAAATGGACATACGATTTATTGAAATCAGTATAGCCAAGACTTGGGGTTCCTTGCACCGTGTCTCCGTCTTTGATATTTTTTCCGATACCAGACTGCGCTTGAATTCTTACGTTGTTTCCAATCTTTAAGTGCCCAGCGATTCCCACTTGTCCACCAATAATGCATCCGGTTCCAATTTTTGTTGAACCCGCAACTCCAGTTTGTGCGGCAATTACCGTGTTTTCCCCGATTTCAACGTTATGTGCGATTTGAATTTGGTTGTCAAGCTTCACTCCTTTTCGGATTACTGTGGAACCTAACGTCGCTCTATCAATCGTTGTACAAGAACCTATATCCACGTTATCTTCGATAATTACGTTTCCAATTTGCGGCACTTTGCTGTAAACTCCTTCCTCATTTGGGACAAATCCAAAACCGTCTGAACCAATAATTGAACCCGAATGAATGACGCAATTTTTGCCGATTTCAGTTTCTGAATAAATCCTTGCTCCTGCAAAAATGATCGTATTGTCTCCGATCGAAACATTATCGCCCACAAAACTATTTGGATAAATCTTTACATTTTCGCCAATCGTTACATTTTTTCCAAGATAACAAAAGCTTCCCAAATATAGGTTTTCGCCATAAGTTACACCTTCAGAAATTACCGATGGTTGTTCAATTCCAGACTTCATCAATTTTACCTGATTGTAATATTCCAATAATTTTGAGAATGATTTATAGGCGTCTTCCACCTTAATAAGTGTAGTCGTAATGGGTGATTCAGGCGTAAAAGTGTTATTTACTATTGTAATCGTGGCCTGAGTCGTATATATATAATTTAAGTACTTTGGATTTGCCAAAAATGTCAGCGATCCTTCGGAACCTTCTTCAATCTTCGATAGCTTAAAAACTGCAGCGTTTGGATCTCCAACTACCTCACCTTCTAAAATACCTGCTATTTGTTCTGCTGTGAATTTCATCCTGACAAAAATATAAAAATTTGAATTTATTTATGAATTTTCCGCAAGTACTTTTGGAAAACAGATAAAATATTTAGTTACGGGCTTTGAAAGCGCCTTTAAATTTAATTGATCTGAAGCTTCCACAACGTCTTCAATCGTTTTATCTTTCTTTAAAATCTTGATTGGTTCGGCATCTTTATTATACGCTTGATTTTTTATTTTTCCTTTGAAAATAAAATACGAAGCTTCATCTTTTGAGATTCCAAAGAAATTGGTCAGCTTTGATTTTAATTCTTCAACATCTTCTGTCGTATATTTTTCACTGTTCAATTTTATCTTCAATAAATCTCTGTTGATGATCATCTTGCTCAATGTTTTCAAGATAAAGTCGTCGTTATTCTGCCAAGATTTTAAAGCCGAAATAATATCAGAATCATCCAACTGAGAAAATAAATCCAACGTCTTGTCATCAAAATTTTCCAATTCCACCTTATTATGAAGAAAAAACGACAACGGTTCTGAACAAGGAAGATTGATTCCTTTTTGAGTTAATTCTTTGGCGCGTTTTAGAGTCTTGGTTAAAATTAGTTCAGCAACCAAACTCGTCTTGTGTAAATAGGCCTGCCAGTACATTAACCGTCTGGCCATCAAAAATTTCTCGACCGAATAAATTCCTTTTTCTTCAATAACCAATAAATCGTCAACCACATTCATCATCTGAATCAATCGGTCTGAATTGATATTTCCTTCAGCAACGCCAGAATAAAAACTGTCGCGTTTCAAATAATCCATTCGATCCATATCTAATTGGCTTGAAATCAATTGCAACATAAATTTTCGGTGGTATTCTCCTTTAAAAACTTTTATGGCCAAGGTCAATTGTCCGCCAAATTCTGCATTTAATTTATCCATAAACAACAACGAGATCGCTTCGTGATTTACATTCTCAACGATGCTGTGTTCCATCGCGTGCGAAAAAGGTCCGTGGCCAATGTCGTGCAAAAGAATTGCAATTAACAGCGCTTTTTCTTCTTCGTCTGAAATTGCAGTTCCTTTGAAACGCAAAACTTCTACAGCCTTTTGCATAATGTGCATACAGCCTAAAGCGTGATGAAATCTCGTGTGGTGCGCTCCAGGATAGACTAAATATGAAAGTCCCATTTGAGAGATTCTGCGTAATCGCTGAAAATAAGGATGCTGGATTAAATCATACAGCAACGTATCTGGGATGGTTATAAATCCGTATATCGGGTCGTTAAATAATTTTAATTTATTGGTAATGCTCACTATTTTATAAAATTGAAGTACAAATATAAGGAAGTTGGTCTGTTTAAAACTAAAAACCTTCAATTAACAATCATTGTGATTTGCAGTTAAATTGCAGTTAATTGGATATTTTATTGCTTCAAAACAAATTTTTAAGTTGTAAATTTAAGTAAACCAAAATTTAACAGTATGAAAAATTTATTTATGGGAATTGCATTTTTTGCCTTTGCAGGAATTGCATCCGCCCAAACCGATATAGGTGATGAAATTGAAAACAACCAGGATCGAATTCAGCAACAGCCTCCGCGAGACGCGCAACGTTCAACAGAAAGAGCCGCAAAAGTAGAAGCTACGAAGAGACAAAGTGAATCAGAGATTGATGCTGAAAAAGATGCTAAGGATAAAGGACAATCTAAGAATTACACCAAGGTTAATCCTGATAAGATTTCACCACAAAAAATCGATAGCACACGTGGTGTTCAACCCGTTAAAAAACCTAGAAATTAATAAACTTAATTAATTTAAGAAAGGTCTCTTAATAATACAGGAGGCCTTTTTTAAGATTAATTACAATATCCAAAAGCTATGGAACAAGATCACTACAAAAGAGAAGATCAACCTCGGGACATAAATCCGAAGGAAGTCAACCGAGAAAACGATGCAAAAGACATTAAATCTCAAGAAAAAATTGACATTAAGGAAAGTGAACTAGGGCGTGAGCAAAGTCAGTCTCCTGCAGATGAACACGTGGAAGGAATTTCACAAATTGACAAAGGAACTAAGAAACTGCATGATGAGAAACGTGCTAGCGAAGAAAAATATGATTTAAATTCTAAGGAAATTCCCGAGGAAGATAGCCGTGACAAAGGGAATTCTACCGAAGATTGGAACGCTCAAAACAATCGAAGTGGACGGCACAAATAACTATCTATTTCTAAAGATTTTATAAAATAATCTGCGTTAATGTATAATTGAGAAACAATTGGTTTTTGGAAATTTGATTTTAAACAAAAAGAAAATCAAACGATGAAAAAATCTACAATACTTTTATATTTGGCATTGTTGATCGGAACAATTGTGGGGTCTTGTACGCCATGCGACGACGGAGATCCAATTGACCAAGAATCTTTAGAAATAAATCGAGCCAAAATGGACTCGTTGAGCGTTGATTAATTTTACTGCATAAAAAAGTCGCAATTTGATTGCGACTTTTTTGTTCTATCGATTGGGCTCCACGCCTTCTGTAGTCCCTAAATTGCCACTTCGATTTGAGTCGACAGAAGTGTTTTTTGTATGACGTTCCGGATTTTCTTTGTCATCATAGTAATCTTTGTCGAGTTCATTGTTTGTGGCATCATTTTTATCACGATCTTGTTTTGCATAACCACTACCCGTTGTTTCATCGTTTTGTGTCACACCCTTTTCTTTATCTTTTCGATTTTCCATAACGTCTATATTTTGTGTTGAGCACAAATTTAAATGGAAAGCTAAAAAGTTCATTTACAGATTAATCACAAGATTTTATATAATTAAAAAGCCCATCATTTTTGACAGGCTTACTTTATGAATTTTAAATTTATACGTGAGGGTTTACGTCCATGATAACCCTTGGTTCCTGAATTCTTAAATTTGATTTATTAAAAGGATGCGCGCGATAATCAACGTGGTCTTCATTTAATGAATCGTCGAACATTTTTTGGGCTTTAGCATTGAATTCTTCTGACTCCAAATACTTTAAGTTTTGTGCATTGTTAAAGGCAACGATATCGCTTCCGCCATACCAAGCCTCATTCCCTTCAAATGGTTGTTTGTTTGCTTCCATAATTTCAAGGATTTATATTATAAATTAAATTTATTACTCAAAGGTACAAATTTTTCAAATCCCTGAAAAACAAAAGTTTATATATTTTAAAACATAAAAAAAGCGTATCGATTTGATACGCTTTTCGGGGTTTATTGTTCTGGGGAAATGCCAGTATCTGTTTTGGGTAATCGATCTCTTACAGATGTTTTTGAAACGCTTCTGTTTTTGTATTCCACATCTTCGTCGTCTTCATCAGCGTTATTTGTAACGTCAGCTTCTTTTGAAGAAAATGCCTCTGAATTCAAATCTTTTAAATTCTGCTTGTTGTGAAATTCAAGCGTACTGTCTTTTGAAAAATCTGGTTCTTCATTTGACTTTTTTTTGTCGTCGCGGTGGTCGTGATTCGTTGCCATAATATGCCTGTTTAATTGTTATTTCTATATTTATAAAGTTCCGCTTTTTGATAGAATTTTGCATTACAGCATTTTGCGGAATTGTTACAAGATTTTTTTGATAGCGTTTATCAGCAAAGATTGGGACTGACCTTTCCAAAAATGCAAATGGTTTGCCAAGTAGCCCCGATGGTGCCTTTGTTTGAGCTCTTGCTTTTGCGCTAGAAAAAGCAAAGCGAGTGGCACCAGCGGGAATTGCGATTACTGAAAATGCCTGAGGATTCGCTTTTTAAAAATTACCGCAGATTCGCAGATTTCTTTTTGCCACAGATTAAAAGGATTCAAATGATTTTAAAAGACGACCCAAAGAAATCTGTGAAAATCTATGAAATCATTGGCAAAAAAATAAAAAATAATCTGCGAATCTGCGGTAAAAGTCACCTTTTTATTTTACATAAATTTTAAGAGATTCAAATCGCAAAAGTGTTAAATTGCAAGGCATTATTACTGACACAAATTGCCACAATATGGACAAAATAAAGATACTTTGGGTTGATGACGAAATTGATTTGCTCAAGCCACACATACTATTCTTAGAGAAAAAAAACTATGACGTGACCACGTGCAACAACGGACGTGACGCGATTGATATTTTTGAGGAAGGCAATTTTGATATTGTTTTTTTAGACGAAAATATGCCTGGAATGAGTGGTTTGGAAACGCTTTCTGAGATGAAAGAAAAAAAATCGGCGACTCCCGTAATTATGATCACGAAAAGTGAGGAAGAATATATTATGGAGGAAGCAATTGGGTCAAAGATTGCCGATTATTTGATTAAGCCGGTGAACCCGAATCAGATTTTGTTGAGCTTGAAAAAGAATTTAGATCATACAAGGTTGGTTTCTGACAAAACGACTTTAGATTATCAAAAGGAATTCCGTAAGATTTCGCTGGAATTGTCAATGGTAAATTCGTATGAAGATTGGATCGAATTGTACAAAAAACTGCTTTATTGGGAACTGGAATTAGAAAATATCGACGACCAAAGTATGTTCGAAATCTTGGAATCGCAAAAGTCTGAGGCGAATTCTCAATTTGGGAAATTTATTGAAAGAAATTATGAAGATTGGTACCAACCAAAGGCAGACAAGCCAGTTTTATCGCATACGCTTTTTAAGGAATTAGTCGTTCCGGAATTAAAGAAAAAAGACCGACCTATTCTGTTTGTGGTGATTGATAATTTGCGTTATGACCAATGGAAAGCCTTTGAAAGCGTGGTAAGCAACCACTATAAATTGGAAAAAGAAACGCCTTATTATGCGATTCTTCCAACGGCTACGCAATATGCGAGGAATGCCATTTTCTCTGGTTTGACACCTTTGGAAATGGAGAAAAAATATCCGCAGTATTGGAAAAATGATGTGGAAGAAGGTGGAAAAAACTTATTTGAAGCTGAATTTCTAACAGAGCAATTGCGTCGTTTGGGAATGAATATTAAGCAAGATTATTTCAAGATCACGAATTTTGCCGGAGGAAAAAAACTGGTAGAAAATTTCAAGACGTTGAAAAATAACGACTTGGTAACGATTGTTTACAACTTCGTAGATATGCTTTCTCATGCCAAAACAGAAATGGATGTGGTGAAAGAATTGGCTTCGAATGACAAGGCGTATCGCTCGCTTACGCTAAGTTGGTTCAAGAATTCTCCGCTTCTAGAAATCATTCAACAAGCACAACAAATGGGCTTTAGATTGGTTTTGACCACAGACCACGGAACAATTAATGTGAAAAATCCATCTAAAGTAATTGGCGACAGAAATACCAGCTTGAACCTTCGATACAAAACGGGACGAAGCTTGACCTATGAAGACAAAGACGTTTATGCTATAAAAGATCCAAAAAGTGTGCAATTGCCTGCCATAAATATGAGCAGTTCTTATATTTTTGCAAAAAATGATTACTTCTTGGCGTACGTCAATAATTACAATCATTATGTCAGCTATTACCGAAACACCTATCAGCACGGAGGAATTTCATTGGAAGAAATGATTATTCCGTTCTTGGTGTTCAACCCAAAATAAGTCTTTTAATCAATGGAAATACAGTTTAAACTTGACGAAATTAATCAAGTTGCTCAAAAAATAATTGCCCAAAAACCGAACAAAGTCATTCTATTTCACGGAGAAATGGGCGCCGGAAAAACCACGCTGATAAAGGCGTTATCAAAAACTCTAGGCGTTGCAAATGCCACATCAAGTCCTACTTTTTCTTTGGTCAATGAATATGAAGCCGATAACGGAGATTTAGTCTATCATTTTGACGTTTACCGCTTGAATAGCGAAGCAGAAGCGTATGACATGGGCATTGATGAATATTTGTATTCTGGAGAATGGTGCTTTATTGAATGGGCAGAAAAGATTCCGAGTTTGATTCCTTCAGAGCATTCCACAGTTACCTTAAAAGTGGGAAAAGACGGAAAAAGAACGCTTACTTTAAAATAAATTATCAATTAACCCTGGCAGAGTTCAAAATCCTGACAGGGTTATTTATTTAAATAAAATCCAAAACTTTTTCTAACATTTGCATTAGTCCAATTCATAACTTTTTCTTATTTTAGTACATTAATTTACAGCGGAACTATGTCATTTACACCATTTACAAAACAGCAGTTGATGCCTCAAGAGGAAAAACTGGAAGTTGCACGCAAAAAAAGCGACCTGTATATTGGAATTCCAAAAGAATCTTCCCATCAGGAACGCCGAATTTGCTTGACTCCTGACGCTGTAAAATCAATGGTTTCTCACGGACATCGAATTTTAATCGAAGCTGGCGCTGGAGAAAGTTCTAGTTATACAGATCAAGAATATAGTAAAGCCGGTGCTGAAATTACGCAAGACACCAAAAAAGTTTTCGGTTGCCCGATGATCTTAAAAGTCGAACCGCTTACTTTGCCTGAAATTGAAATGATGAACAGCAATTCGCTTGTCATTTCAGCACTTCAAATTAAAACTCGAAAGAAAGAATATTTTGAAGCGCTTACAAAAAAGAAAATCACAGCCTTAGCTTTTGAATTTATAAAAGACGATGACGGTTCGTATCCAGCCGTGAAATCATTAAGCGAAATTGCGGGAACAGGTTCCATCTTGATTGCTGCGGAACTAATGATCAACAATCAATTTGGAAAAGGGTTGTTATTCGGAAACATCACTGGCGTTCCGCCTACTGAAGTTGTAATTATTGGTGCTGGAACCGTGGCAGAATTCGCTGCGAGAACTGCAATTGGGTTAGGTGCGAACGTGAAAGTGTTTGACAATTCGATTACCAAATTGAGACGACTTCAGAATAATTTAAACCAAAGGATTTTTACCTCCACGGTTCAGCCTAATTCAATTCTAAAGGCTTTGAGACGATGCGATGTAGCCATTGGAGCGATGAAAGGAAAAGACCGTTGCCCGGTTATTGTGACCGAAACGATGGTGGAACACATGAAAAAAGGCGCTGTCATTGTGGACGTGAGCATTGACACTGGCGGTTGTTTTGAAACTTCAGAAGTGACAACACACGAAAAACCAACATTTATTAAAAACAATGTAATTCATTATTGTGTCCCTAATATTCCTTCGCGATATTCAAAAACTGCTTCGCTTTCGATTAGTAACATCATCACACCTTATCTTTTGCAAATTGCCGAGGATGGCGGTATCGAAAGCGCAATTCGATGTCATCATGGGTTGAGGCATGGAGTTTATTTGTACCACGGAATCCTAACAAAAAAAGCTATAGGCGATTGGTTTGATTTACCAGGAAGCGACATCAATTTAATTGTTTTTTAGTGGTATATTTGCACCAAAATTTATTTTAATGAAGTTTTCAGTTCGTTTAGCCTATTACTTGGGTGGCTTATTATTAGGAACCGTTTTTGTAGTATATTTTCTTCAAGCCAAAGCAGAAGCAAGAGATGTTAGCTTTTGCTATTTCCCAAATTGCCGTGTTTTAAAAGATTTGAGAAGCAAACCTTTAGAAGTAACTCCAAAAGCAGATTCGATTTTTCAACAGAAATGGGTTGTTCTTGATGACATCAAAAAGACAATGGATTACGGAGACGTAGATTTCTCGATCAGCAACAAACCTTTCAAAGGCGGAAAAATTTACTTCATCGAAGGTAAAAATGCTAAGGGCGAAGCAATTACGGTTACGATGGTAAACTATGAAAAGAAAGTAGTTTTAACTGACATCAAAAAAGATTAAAAAAATTTAAAAAAAGCCTTGCAGAAACAAATACTTCGTGTATATTTGCACTCGCAATCAAGGCAAACACTACGATTGTAAAATAGGGCGATTAGCTCAGCTGGTTCAGAGCACCTCGTTTACACCGAGGGGGTCGGGGGTTCGAACCCCTCATCGCCCACCGATTAACTCCTTAAGAAATTAAGGAGTTTTTTTTGCTTAAATTATACATCTAATGAAATTTCACACCTACATTCTTTTCAGCGAATCAAAAAAAAAGTATTACATAGGTTCCACATCAAATCTAGGTGAACGACTGATACGACACAACCAAAATCATAAAGGTTTTACAGGCAAAAATGCAGATTGGAAATTAGTTTATTCAGAAAATTTTGAAACCAAGCAGGAATCTCTGAAACGAGAAATACAAATAAAAAACTGGAAGAGCAGAATTATGATTGAAAAATTAATCGCCGATTCGCGAAACTGATTCAGAGCATCCCGATTTTAATCGGGAGAGCCGGGGGTTCGAACCCCTCATCGCCCACCGATTAACTCCTTAAGAAATTAAGGAGTTTTTTTTTGCTTAAATTATACATCTAATGAAATTTCACACCTACATTCTTTTCAGCGAATCAAAAAAAAAGTACTACATAGGTTCCACATCAAATCTAGGTGAACGACTGATACGACACAACCAAAATCATAAAGGTTTTACAGGCAAAAATGCAGATTGGAAATTAGTCTATTCAGAAAATTTTGAAACCAAGCAGGAATCTCTGAAACGAGAAATGCAGATAAAAAACTGGAAGAGCAGAATTATGATTGAAAAATTAATCGCCGATTTCGCGAAATTGATTCAGAGCATCCCGATTTTAATCGGGAGAGCCGGGGGTTCGAACCCCTCATCGCCCACCGATTAACTCCTTAAGAAATTAAGGAGTTTTTTTTTGTTTATAGTTTACGGCTAACTATATTTAATAGATTATTACGGATTTATCAAATACAACTTAAAATAGTTCATTAAAACTTCTTAGATCCTAAAGTCAAAACACCTAATTTAATCTTGTAAACGACGCGATTTGTTATTTAATTTAAGCGCAAAATCAAAATCAAAAAAGCCACTCAAAAGTGGCTTTTTTTATAACGGAGTAATTACAAAATTTCGCTTGTCGCTGTTTCTGCGTTTCCAATCAATTTCGAATATTTTTGAGATTAACAATTTTAAATCACGGTAATCTGAAGGTTTGCTTATGAAAGCATCAGCGCCAGCGATGAAAGTCTCAGCTTGATCAAATTCTGAAGTAGAAGTAGAATAAATCGCGATAACTGGGATAGACCTAAATTCATCCATTGCACGCAGCTCTTTTAAAGCTTCTTTTCCATTTTTAATCGGCATATTCAAATCTAAGAATACCAAGTCTGGAATCGCTTGCTTATTAGAAACCATTCCATCAACAAATTCCTGACCATTTTTATATTGTGTGAGTTCTACGTTAAACGGAAGTTCGCCTACCACCTCCTCAAAAAACTCTCTATCCTCTGCGTCGTCATCAACTAAAACAACCCTAATTACATCTAATTCTGCTAGCATACCTATATTTAAAAACTTTGGCAAATTTATAAAAAAAAATGCATAAAAAAAGCGACTAATGATAGTCGCTTGTCGTTACAAAGGAGTGATAATAAAATTCTTTTTGTCAGTGTTTCTGTTCTTCCAATCAATTTCAAAAATCTGTCTAATTAAGCGTTTAAGATCGTTGTAATCATTTGGCTTACTGATAAATGCATCAGCTCCATGAAGAAAAGTTTCCGCATGATCTTTCTCAGATATCGAAGTAGAATAGATTGCAACCACTGGAATATTTTTAAAATCTGGCAACGCTCTCAATTCTTTGAGTGCCTGAACTCCATTTTTTATAGGCATGTTGAGGTCAAGAAAAACTAAGTCAGGAAGATTTGGTCTATTGGCAATCATTCCGTCAACAAACTCTTGTCCGTTTCTATAAGTGGTGACTTCCGCCTCATAAGGAAGATCCTCAAGACATTCCATGAAAAATTCTATGTCCTCAGCGTCATCTTCTACTAAAATAACTTTTGTTTTTCCGAACTTATCAATCATAGTCACTTGTTTTGAGATTTAAAGATAATTAGAATGTTTATTTCAGGCAAATTAATTTCCTATACGCTAGTCTATTTAACTATTTTTAAGACTATTTTAATCTTTAAACAAACAAGAATTATGAACATAAACTAAATCTCAAGGACGTGCAGAAACGGGACTTGTGGAAAACTCCTCCTCCATTTTCTTAGGGTCAATCGAATCAGATTCGATAACGTGCTTTAGATTTTCGCCTCGCACAGTCACTTTTAATTTATCTGTAGAAATAAAAGTAATGACTTCCACGGGCTTTCCTTCGTACTCACAATGATACACAGAAGTATTGCGAACGGCAATTGCCTTTTTGATAATCCTTAAAGTACCAAGCGGTTTTACTTGGATATCAGATTCAGAAATAGTCAGAATAGTTTCGGGGTTCAAGTAAGGAACGCCGTCAATAATATAATTCTCTGACTTGAAAACACTAACATCATTAGGCTGAGCATAGCCCGTGGCAACTGCCAAAAGCATTACGAACGCAAATAATTTTTTCATAATAATTTATTTTACGTCGGAAATCGGGGGTATTACCGAAAATTTCAATGCAAATTATAACGAATGATGATTTTTTAATTACAGTTTTTCAGTAAAATATTATTCAATTATAGGATAAATTTCTTAAAAAAAAATCCCAAGCTTTCGCTTGGGATTTGCTTTATATTTCTGAAAACTATTTCCCTTTTCTTCTATCTCTTTCCGTTTTAATCAAATTCAGTTCACGGCTCGTCTGTCCCGCAACCGAAGTATTTTCCTCCGCTCTACGAATCAAGTACGGCATCACATCACGAACTGGCCCAAAAGGCAAATATTTCGCCACATTATAACCATTCTCCGCCAAGTTATAGCTGATATTATCACTCATGCCGTACAATTGGCCAAACCAAACTCTTTCATCACCTTTGTCGATTCCGTTTTGGTTCATCAACTTCATTAGTTTATACGAGCTTTCTTCATTGTGAGTTCCTGCAAAAATGGCCATCTTGTCTAAATGTTCCACCATATAAATCACGGCGTCGTCATAATTAATATCGGTTGCTTCCTTTGAAATACAAATCGGCGACATATATCCTTTTTCTCCAGCGCGCTTGTTTTCCTTTTCCATGTACGCGCCACGAACCAGTTTCATCCCAATGTAAAAACCTTCTTCTTTGGCAATCTCGTGAACCTTTTTCAAGTAGTCCAATCGGTCCCAACGGTACATTTGCAACGTATTAAATACAATCGCTTTCTCCTTATTATACTTGCGCATCATATCTAAAACCACATCATCCGCCGCATCTTGCATCCAGCTTTCCTCGCCGTCAATCAAAAGCGCTACGTTTTTTTCATGAGCCGTTTTACAAACTAAGTCAAAACGTTCCAAAACACGGTGCCATTCAGCAGCTTCTTCAACGGTCAGGGTTTTTCCTTCGCCTAATTTTTCATACAATTCAAAACGTCCAAAACCAGTCGGCTTAAAAACCGCAAACGGAATTGCCTGCTTTTCTCTAGCAAATTCAATGGTTTTAAGCGTCATATCAAGCGCAATGTCAAACTGCTCTTCCTCCTCTTTTCCCTCCACAGAATAATCCAAAACCGAAGAGACCTTTCCTTTCGTGTACATTTTATCCACAACCGTCAAGCAATCTTCCTCATTAACGCCACCACAAAAATGGTCAAAAACCGAAGCTCTAATCAAGCCTTCCACCGGCAAATGCGCCTTCAAGGCAAAATTCGTAACCGCAGTCCCAATGCGAACCAAAGGTTCAGAAGCAATCATCTTAAAAAGAAAGTAAGCTCTATCAAGTTCAGTATCACTTTTCAAGGCAAACGCCACCTGTGTATTATTGAAAATCTTTTCCATTCGTTAGTTTAATAATACCGCAAATATAATTACTCATTTGCGATTTTTTCTTAAAAAATGCCTTATTTTGCCTTTCAAAATTAAGTTTTTCATCAGGAGCGAATGGTCAGTGATTTTTCAGCAATCCATTTTCCCGCTGGTTGGCAGTATCTTTTATTTTTTAAAGAAAAAAATAAAAGGATACACGCCACCATCGGGGCTAGTTGAGAAGCTAATTGATTTTTTGGAAAGGTCGGTTCCAATCTTTGTCGATAAACGTTGTCGATATTTTGACGGATTTTAAAACGAATTAGGAAATTTTTCAAAATTGGCGATAAAAGATTTGGCTAAAGCCATTCTGACGTTCTGAATTTAAAACGGGCTAAAGCCCGTTCCTATTCATAAAAAAATGAAGCGTAACAAATTCGATAAAATCTTAATCAATAGGAATGGGCTTTAGCCCGTTCTCTAAATACGAACCATGAATTGGCTTTAGCCAAATTTTATAAAGCTCTTAAAAATAAAAATTTTAGACTTTCCCACTTTGCGAGACAATGCTATAAAACAACGCTATTAATCATCAAAAAAACAAATTTTGCATCTTTGCATTAAATACAAATTAATGAACACAATCCAAGCCAACGGCTACCCAATCCATTTCAATGAAAATGCCTATTCAGAATTAAATAAGTTTCTTTCAGAAAACAAATATTCAAACATTTTCATCTTTGCCGATAGCGATACAAACGAACATTGTCTTCCGGTATTTCTGCCAAATTTAGAAACTGATTTGACTATTGAAATTGTAGAATTTGAACCGGGCGAAGAAAACAAAAACATAGAAACCTGCGTAGAACTTTGGAAAATCTTAACCGAATTAAAAGGCGACAGAAAAAGTTTGGTCATTAATGTTGGCGGTGGTGTTGTCACAGACTTGGGCGGATTTGTGGCTTCCACATTTAAAAGAGGAATTGATTTCATCCACGTTCCCACTACTTTATTGTCAATGGTCGATGCTTCCGTTGGTGGAAAAAATGGTGTGGATTTAGGCAATCTAAAAAACCAGATTGGCGTGATCAATGTCCCTAAAATGGTTTTAATTGACACGCAATATTTAGCATCGCTTCCGCAGAATCAAATGCGTTCTGGTCTTGCCGAAATGCTAAAACATGGATTAATCTTCGATAGAAAATATTGGAACTTATTTTCAGACTTAAACAACTTAAATACAAACGATTTAGATATTTTAATTCATCAATCTGTTGAAATAAAAAACAGCATCGTGATGCAAGATCCAACAGAAAACGGAATCAGAAAAGCACTGAATTTCGGGCATACTCTGGGACATGCAATTGAAAGCTATTTCCTTGAAAATGAAACTAAAACCACTCTTTTTCATGGCGAAGCAATCGCTGTGGGAATGATTTTGGAAGCTTATATTTCGTTAAAAAAAGATTTGATTTCAGAAACAGATTACGATGAAATAAAATCAGTCATCAACAGCATTTTTGATAAAATCACTTTTGAAGAAATTGACTTAAATCCGATACTGGAATTGATGATTCATGATAAGAAAAATGAGTTTGGAACAATTCAATTCGCGCTCCTTGATGGAATCGGAAATATCAAAATAAATCAAACTGTTGAAAACGAACTGATTATTGATGCTTTTTTAGATTATAATTCTTAATATTTTTTTAATAAAAATCATTGCATAACAGCTATTTTATTTTTTACATTTGCCCCAATGAAAATGAACCAAAATCCATCTCCTTTTTTACTTTGTGATAGTGAAAATAACAAGTATTATCAGCATCTGCTGAAAATTTTGTGTGCTATAAAAAGTATAATGGTTTTTGATATTTTTCAGTACTCAAATACTTACCAAGAAAAACTGCCTATCATTTATGCAAATATTAGGGTTTGAACTTTAGATAAAAAATAATTTTTTACTATATTTAAATCTAAAATACTGACAAATAAATGAATACAAAATATTCTGATCTAATAAATCAAACATTCTATTTTCCTCAAGAAGAATTTAAGCTAAATAAAGACAACCTTTTGTTCCACAATATTGATTTGATGAAAATCGTTGAGCAATATGGTACGCCTTTGAAATTCACATACTTGCCTCAAATTTCGAATAATATCAATCGCGCAAAAGGTTGGTTCAGAAAAGCGATGGAAAAAAACAAGTACGAAGGGAAATATTTTTATTGTTATTGTACAAAAAGCTCTCATTTTGAATTCATTATGAACGAAGCTTTTAAAAATAATATCCACATTGAGACTTCTTCTGCGTTTGATATCAACATCGTGGAGAATTTGCTTGAAAATGGAAAAATTAATAAAAGTACGTATGTAATTTGCAATGGTTTTAAAAGAGACCAATATATTACAAACATCGCGCGTTTGATTAACAACGGCCATAAAAACACAATTCCAATTATTGATAATTACGAAGAATTAGACTTGCTTCAGGCAGAAATTCCGGGTAAATTTAAAATAGGGATTCGAATTGCAGCTGAAGAAGAGCCTAAATTTGAGTTTTATACGTCTCGTTTGGGAATTGGTTACAAAAATATAGTAAGCTTTTACAAAAAACAGATTCAGGACAACCCGAATTTGGAACTAAAAATGCTCCACTTCTTTATTAATACTGGTATCAATGATACTTCGTATTACTGGAACGAATTGGTGAAATGTATTAAAGTGTACATCGCTTTGAAAAAAGAATGTCCATCTTTAGACGGTTTGAACATCGGTGGCGGATTCCCAATCAAAAATTCTTTGGCTTTTGAATTCGATTATCAATATATGATTGACGAAATCTTGAACCAAATTAAAATTGCTTGCGACGAAGCTGAAGTTGATGTTCCAAACATCTTTACTGAATTTGGATCATTTACAGTTGGAGAAAGCGGCGGTGCGATTTACCAAGTTTTGTATCAAAAGCAACAAAATGATAGAGAAAAGTGGAACATGATTGATTCGTCTTTCATCACTACGTTACCAGATACTTGGGCAATCAACAAGCGTTTTATTATGCTTGCCGTGAACCGCTGGAACGACCAGTACGAACGGGTATTATTAGGCGGAATGACTTGTGATAGCGATGATTATTACAATTCAGAGCAAAATATGAATGCAATTTATTTGCCAAAATATAGCAAAGAAAAACCATTATATATCGGATTTTTTAATACGGGAGCCTACCAAGAAACCATCGGAGGTTATGGCGGATTGCACCACTGTTTAATCCCACAGCCTAAACATATTTTAATTGACCGTGATGAAAATGGTATTTTGGCTACAGAAGTTTTTTCAGAACAGCAGAGCTCTGAAGATGTACTGAAAATACTGGGATACACCCAAAAATAAAATTTAAAATTTGGCAATAAGAAAAATCAAAAAGTCGTAACATTGCCAACGCAAACTGAAAACAATGTAATAAATTCTGTGAATTTGAATAACTTTCAACTAACGGAATTATATAATTTTAAAAATAAAAACATGAGTAAAGGACCAATCAGCCAGTTTATTGAAAAGTATTATTTGCATTTTAATTCTGCCACGGTTGTTGACGCTGCAAAAGCATATGAGCAACAGCTTGAGAATGGTGCAAAAATGATGGTGACTTTGGCTGGTGCGATGAGTACTGCTGAAATTGGGAAGATTTTTGCAGAAATGATTAGACAAGATAAAGTTCAAATTATTTCTTGTACAGGTGCCAACTTGGAAGAAGATATCATGAACCTTGTGGCCCACTCTCATTATGAAAGAGTTCCAAATTATAGAGATTTGACTCCGCAGCAAGAATGGGATTTGTTAGAGAGAGGCTTAAACCGTGTGACAGATACTTGTATTCCTGAGCACGAGGCATTTAGAAGGTTGCAAAAACACATCCATAAAATCTGGAAAGATGCTGAAGATGCAGGAGAAAGATATTTTCCGCATGAATTTATGTATAAAATGTTGCTTTCAGGTGTTCTTGAAGAGTATTATGAAATCGACTTGAAAGATAGCTGGATGTACGCTGCAGCAGAAGCTAATTTGCCAATTATCGTTCCAGGATGGGAAGATAGCACTATGGGAAATATCTTTGCTTCATACGTAATCAAAGGAGAATTAAAAGCTTCTACGATGAAATCTGGGATTGAATATATGACTTATCTTGCTGATTGGTATTCTAAAAACAGTAGCAATGGCGTAGGTTTCTTCCAAATTGGTGGAGGAATTGCGGGAGATTTCCCAATCTGCGTTGTGCCAATGTTGTACCAAGATATGGAAATGCATGACGTTCCTTTCTGGAGTTATTTCTGCCAAATTTCTGACTCTACGACCAGTTATGGATCTTATTCTGGAGCAGTTCCAAATGAAAAAATTACATGGGGTAAATTAGACATAAACACTCCAAAATTTGTGATTGAATCGGACGCTACGATTGTGGCGCCACTAATTTTCGCATACCTTTTAGACTACTAGACTTATATAAAATTTATGAAAAGAATTATTGTAGATTATTCTAAACTAACTAATGAAATCTTGACGTTACTGGTCGAGAAATTTCCTGATGGATACGATGACTCTAACATTATCCGTTTCAGAAACGCAAAAGATGAAATGATTGAAGCTGTTGAAGTTCGCACTGAAGACACTATCTACTTAGTAAAAGTGAGCACGAAACTTGCCAGCAGAATTGAAAATTTTGACGAAGACGATGACTTAGATGATGTTGTGGTGCCAATTGATGCCATTAAAGGCCTTGACCTTGACGACGACATTGACGACGACGACGAAGAGGAAAAAGAAGAAAAAATTGAGCTTGACGATGAGGATGATGAAGACAGAGATGTCAATGACATCGCTGACGATGATGATGACGATGATGAAGATTAATTCTTAAACAAGATAAAAAAAGGGAACCTCGAAAGATGTTCCCTTTTTTTATTTAAGATAAAGATTACAATTAAAATTTTACAGTGAGTTTCATCGTATATTTTTGACAATCATCGATTTATACAACGTTTTAAATAAAAATATTTTATTTTTAACATCGCACAAATACCACAGCAGATGCTTTTTTTTAAAACATATCAACAAAACGTTAGTTGCCAAGAATGGTTTGACTTTAAGGCTCTAATTATTATAAAATTGATCTTCCTATTCTGGGGATTGGCAATTTTAGGCATCTTTCTTAAGATGTTTGAAATCACAAGAGGATTTAAAATCCTTCTTCCCATTGCAATGATCGTATTTGTTTCTAGTTTTTTTCCAAAAAATAAAGTCAGTCGTCACCGGGGTTTTGCACTGTCAATATTTGTTTTTGTGCTGTTTCTCATTGTAAAGGTCATTGATATTTCAAACGGAACTCGCTATTTTTCAGGTTTAAACTTATAGATATCTTTCTTCAAAAATCTTTTGATGGTGTTTTTGATGTCCAATAATTATCACACCTAATGCTCGCACTGAAACAGCTACTCCCGAAGCTGTTCCCATTCTGACCAAAGCTTCATCTGAAAAAGTCTTAAATAGATGTATTGTAGATTGCCTAACAAGTGCCAATTCTGTCAATAAATCTCTAATACTCCGCTCATTTCCGCCCGCAATATCTGCAAAATCGTTTTCATCAAAGCCCGGCAAAGGTGTTTTGTCGTTTCTGGCGATTCTCAAAGCTCTGTAAGCAAAAATCCGTTCAGAATCCATCAAATGTTGTAATATGTCTTTTATTGTCCACTTTCCTTCCGCGTAGCGATAATCATATTTATCCAATGGAATATTCTGGACAAATCGAATCAAATCATGAACTGATATTTCTAATTCTTCGAGTAAATCTCCATCCGGAACCTGCGCTACATACGAAGCATAAAACGGCGCAAACTCGGTATCATTTAAGTTGATAATATTCATTTTAAGCAGAATTTCGACTGGCGTTAATATTTCCAAAGAGCGAGCGCATTACAATCTTTTCATATACTTTTAAAATCTCGTCATCTTGATTTTCGCTTGCATTCAATTCATTAATTTTAGATAAAGCATATTGTTGTATTGTCAAGAGTGGCAACACTATTTGCTCTCTCAATTGAACTGAAGCTTTACCATCTGGATAGTTTTCCATTAACGTTTCAAAGCCAGAAAGTTTTAACAAAAGGCGTTTTGTTTCTTCAAATTCATTGAATATAATTTCCCAAAACTCTCCAAATTCTGGATCGTCTTTCATATACGAAGTTAGTGGAAAAAAGCATTTGGCTAACGACATCATGCTATTTTCAATCAACGTTTTAAAGAACAGCGAATTGTTATAAAGATCGATAACTTTATTCCAATCTCCTTTTTGCTCAAAATGCCTTAATGCAGATCCAACGCCAAAAAATCCAGGGACATTTTGCTTCAGCTGGCTCCAAGCTCCAACAAACGGAATCGCCCTTAAATCTTCAAAAACGAGTTTATCTGAATTGCTTCTTTTTGATGGGCGACTTCCAATATTGGCTTGCGAATAATATTTCAGTGCGCTTCGTTGTTCCAAGTAAGGAATGAATTTTGGATGATTTTTAAAATCGGAGTACTGTTGATAACTTACTTTTGACAGTTCTTCTAAAATATCTTTTTCGGCATCAGATAGTTTATTTTCACCTTTGTAAAAAACTTGATTTGCGACACCGGCGCTCAAAAGATTTTCTAAATTGAAACGACAAGAGTCTAAAGTTCCGAAATTTGAACTGATGGTTTGCCCTTGAATTGTGATTTGAATTTCTTTATTTTCGATATCTGGTCCCAGTGAAGCATAAAATTTATGCGTCTTTCCTCCTCCTCTAGCTGGCGGTCCACCACGTCCGTCAAAGAAAATAACTTCCACGTCATATTTTCTTGAAATCGCCGTGAGCGCTTCTTTCGCTTTATAAATGCTCCAATTTGCCATTAAATAACCGCCATCTTTTGTTCCGTCTGAAAAACCTAACATAATGGTTTGTTTTCCACTTCTTCGATCCAAATGCGCAGCGTATCTCTCGTTGGAATATAGCATATCCATAATTTTTTCGGCATTCTGCAAATCTTCGACAGTTTCAAAAAGCGGGACGATATCGACAGTGGGGTTTTCCCAACCACATAATCCAAACAGTGCATACGTTTCTAAAATTTGTTGAGTGCTCTGCGTGTTGCTAATAATGTAGCGGTTTGAGCCATATTCTCCATTATTTTCTTGGATGGTTTTTATGGCATAAATAGAGTCAATTGTGGATTTTGTATTTTCTTCTTCAAACATTTCTGATGTCAATTCTGCCTTAATTTCCATTAAGACATTCAATCGTTCAGATTCTTTCAATTTATCATAGTTTTCTGGAAAAATATTCAGGTTTTTCTCTTTGGCCAATTGCTCGATTTCATCGAAAACGGCATCGTGGATCTTACTATTTTGTCTCACGTCAAGCGTTGCAAAATAAAATCCGAAGAGATTTACTTTGTTTATAAATTTATCCAAATCATCCAAATATAAAGATTGATGATTGGTGACAATTTTTTCTCTGATTGTTGCCAAAGTCGCTTTAATTTCGTCAAGCGTAATGTAAAGTTCACCTTTAGAATAAAAAACAGAACGGTAAATTTTGTGTTCTAATTCTGTCCAAATTGTGTCAACGCCGGCAAATGTCAACTTTCTTTTCAACTGGCGGATATCATTATAATAACATTTTAAAATTGAAGTACGAAGCCTGTCAGTTACTTTCAACGTAATTTCATTGGTTACAAAAGGATTTCCATCGCGGTCGCCACCAGGCCAAAAGCCAAAATTGATGATTTGATTATTAAGCAGTTCGCCTTCATAAACATTCTTTTGGAAATATTGCATAATGTTTCCGGCAGTTTCATAAAATACATTTTCGAGATACCAGGTTAAACTAACCGCTTCGTCAAATGGTGTAGGTTTTTCTTTTTTGATAAAAGGTGTTTTTCCTAGTTGCGCTAACAATTCTTTAATTCTTTTCAAATCGTTTCCGGTAATCGCTTCTTCCAAATCGGTAATAATTCCCAAGACAGATCCTGGATAAAATTGCGTTGGATGTGCTGTTAGAACCGTTCTAATTTTAAAATCTTCGAAGAAATCTTTTAATTCTTTCGACATATTTTTAGACTCGGCTCTATCTTTTGTATTTCGGATGGAATTGGTTCCGTCTAAATTATTTACGACAGAAAACGCCGCATCCTCAATAGCATCAAACAATACTATTTGTCTTTCTACATATTGGATGAAGCGAAACATCAAGTCAATTTTCTCTTTTTCTGAAGCATTATCTAAGTATTTTTCAGAAAAAAAATCTACAATCTGCTGTGGATTCCATTCGTTTTTAAAACCCGATTCGCAAACTTCTGAAAAAAGCGGAAGCATGATCCCGGTATTTCCAACGTTATCAAACGGAAGCGTAATCAACATACTATTGTAAATCTGATATTTAGAGGCTACGTGTTCTTCAAAGCGCTCAAGTCTTGGGGATGTGTACATTTTTATATTTTTCTTAAAATAATATTGCCTTAAATTAATAAAAAAACCCTCAAGTTTTCACAAGAGGGTCTTAAATTTATAGCAATAAAAGATTACATATCTTTAAAAATTGTGTGCATCAAACGCTTTTTATCGTTGATACTTTCGTCAAGTGAAATCATAGTCTCGGTTCTGTAAACTCCTTCAATATCGTCGATCATGAAGATTACCTCTTTTGCGTGTTTTGTATCCATCGCACGAATTTTACAGAATATATTGAATTTTCCTGTTGTCACATGTGCTACAGTTACAAACGGAATTTCGTTAATTCTTTCCAAAACAAATTTTGTCTGCGAAGTATTGTGAAGAAAAACACCCACGTAAGCGATGAATGAATATCCTAATTTTTCATAATTTAAAGTCAATGAAGAACCCATAATAATTCCTGCTTCTTCCATTTTCTTTACTCTCACGTGAACTGTTCCAGCAGAAATCAACAACTTTTTAGCGATATCTGTAAATGGAACTCTGGTGTTGTCAATCAGCATATCTAATATCTGATGGTCAACTTCATCTAAACGAAACTTATTCATAAATTATAGTTTGTATTTGTTTTCTTAATTCGACTACAAAAAAATTAATTTTTTTTCAATAAAAAAAGAAAATCCTTAAACAATTGGCAAACCATTAACAACTTTAACACTATCTCCTAAATAAAAATCAAAATTTTGACCAATTTTAGGAATTTCTGTTTGCTTGTCAGAATACACTTTTTCTTCTGCATCAAATTCAAGGTGGCCAAAATTTTCTTTTAAATCTCCAATGTCTGCCAATGTTGCAACAAATTGAATCTTATTTTCAACAAGAACCTCTTGAAATTGAATTGCAAAATTCGTAATAATTTGTCTATTATCATAGTTAATTTTGATATTTTTATAAATGATATCATAAAAAATCTGTTTATTCTGCGGAATATTGAAATAATCATCCGTTTTATTGCAAACTATATCGTTTTCGTAAATGTGTTTTAAGCCCGAAAGTAATGCGATAAAAATAAATTTTCTGGTCAGTTCACGGTCATAATCGCCCTGAAAATGCCCCGCTTCAAAAAGAATTGTCGGACATCCCAGAAAAGTAAAGGTATCACCAACACAATTTAAGTTAAAACCGTCATCAAAACGCCCAACTTGACTTGGAATATATTTCTGAAGGACGTCATTCATGGCAACAATTACGTTCATAGCCTTTTCGCGAACTTCATTGACATCCCGATTTTCATTGTAAGAAGGTGCTAAAAATGATACTGTTGCCGGATTATTTGTTTCTCCCGAAGCAAAAATAGTGCGCTGATCGTGAAGATTATAGCAGAAATCAGGCTGAATTTCTAAATAAATTCTTTTAAGCAATTGGCTTTCGGGTTGAGAAAGCGTTTGGAAATCTCGGTTTAAATCGATTCCGTTTGCATTCACGCGTGTATAATTTTTTGCGCCATCAGGATTTAACATCGGGATACAATAAAACGTAAAATGTTCCAAGAGCTTTTCTGCCAACTCCGATTTCCTGTTTAAGAAATTTAGTAAATCAAAAAGCGATTTTGTAGTTGTGCTTTCGTTTCCGTGCATTTGCGACCAAAGTAAAATCTTCATTTTTCCGCTTCCAATTGCATACGAATGAATATCTTTTCCTTCAACAGATTTTCCGATAAGGTTTACATTTTCTTTATGGTTTAAGGAATTTAAAATCGGTAGAATATTTTCAAGAGTTATGTATCTTCCAAACAAAGATTCAACTTTGCTTTCAAGGAATAATTTTTCAAAATCCATTGGTCAATTATTTAGACTCACAAAAGTAAACAACTTAATTTTATTATTTTCATGAATCAGATAGTCATAAAAAAAGGAAAACCTCGATTCACAGAATCAAGGTTTTCCAAACCAATAAAACAAACACAAAAAGTTAGTCTCTTAAGTAAATTCCTGTAACTCCAGGTTCTACTCTATTTGCTGTTGGTGCCACATTAGCGTCAGCTGCGGTTGGATATGCAAAAGTCAAAACTCTACCTCCACCATTTAAGCGCTCTGCAACATATATTTTATTAGAATCATCATCAATAGCAACATCCACTGGATTTCCTAGCATCGTGTTTGATCCATAAATTCTTTTCTGATTAGTTAACGGGATCGTTCCGCCATCAACCGTTCCTGAAAAAGTTGATATGAAATTTTCAATCACAACGATTCCACCATCTGAATCTGATGCAGCATCGCCCACATCTGTTAACACAATCGTGTTGTCGTCAAAATCAATTCCGTGTGTTCTTGTAAGGCCTTCAATTCCAACTGATTTGTCAGCTGTCAAAGCGCCACTTGTTTTTGAAAAAATGTTGTTAAATACAGCAACTCTGTTTGTCAAATCTTCAACAGCAAACAAGTTACCGTCTTTGATATGGATACCCCAAAGTTTAAAACTGATGTCAAAGGTTTTCTCTAATGTAAAACCAGTCGCAGTTCTTAAATAAACAAAAAGTCTATTTTGTAATGCGTTTGAAACGAATTGGTCTTGAGCAACGATCACCCTGTCACCATCAACTGCAATTTCTCTTGCGTTTGTAAAATCACCAGTTGTACTGCTTGCAGTCATCGTAAGGCTTGACCCTGTTCCTGCCAATGCTTCTCTGAAGTTTCCATAAACTTCTAATCTGTTGTTCGTTCTTGACGCAATGATAACTTCATTTCTGTCATCATCAAAATAGATTCCGTCGGCGTCAGTTGAACCTGTTGTAAAAAAACGTGCCACAGGATTCGATACTGTCAAATCAGTGTACGAAATTGTACCGCTTGTGTTGCTAGAAGCAAATAATTCGGTATCTGGACCGTTGCTTCCGCCGTTGTTGTTGTTTGAATCATCATCGCTACTGCACGAGACTACTCCGATTGCGCTTACTGAAAGCGCCACTAAAAATAAATTCTTTTTCATAATTTGTGGTTATTTAAAATGGTTTAACATACTTAAAATTACGAAAGCTGTTTTGGATTGGTTTTATAATATTTCACAAACGTTTGTTAACGAATTGGTGTTATTTTCATAATTATTTGGTAAAGCCCACTGATAACAATGCTTCGCAAATGGCAGATTTTTTTCAATTTGAATAGTAAAAACCTGTATTTTTGGAAAAACTAATTAGTGTGTTTAAGAAACTCTTCAGTTACGTCGTCCCGATTAATGTTCACAAGCAAAATTCTTCCATAAGCAAGAATATTGAAATTACGTGGGCAAATGGCGAATTGGTTTTAGATTCAAAAAATACAAATTATTCTTATGGAAGTCTTCAACGAATATTAAGAATCGGCCTCAAAAATATCGGTTTTGACAGGGTTTTAAAGATGAATCACATTCTTGTTCTGGGCGTTGCTGGAGGAAGTGTCATCAAAACTTTATCGGAGGAAATTAAATTCAAAGGAAAAATTACCGGCGTTGAAATTGATTCTGAAATTATAAAAATTGCGAATTCCTATTTTCATTTGGACCAAATCCCAAATTTTGAAGTAGTAATTGACGACGCCTTTGAATTTGTTTTGAAAACTAAAGAAAAATATGACCTTATAATTATTGACATCTTTCAAGACACAACGATGCCTAATTTTTTGTTTGAAGAATTTTTTCAAAACCGAACATGTTTCTTATTAAAGGAGAGAGGAATTATCCTATTTAACACGATGTGTCTTTCTGAAAAGGAAAATCTTCGGAACAAAAAATATTTGGAACAAGTCAATTCTGAATTATTTTCTGCAAGAACAATTCCGCGTGTTGAAGACCACAACGAATTGATTATTTTGGAACGAAAATAATTTTATAACAATTTATCAAAATTTTCACTCTTGAAAAAACATTTCCTGCGTACCTTTATATCTCAATTTCTATAAAAATGTCTGAATTCCAAATACTTTCTCGCGCCCATTTCGAAGATTATAAAAAATCACTTCAATCCAATTTCCAAGCCGATTATCTTGCCATAAAATTAAAGCCGATGGACCCTGATTCATTTAAAGTCTACAATTCAGTGGCAGTCGCATTTTCTTCGAGAATTGAAGGCGAGAAAATTGAAGCTGACGAGTATTTGAAACACAAATTGCTTCAGGTGGAATTAACCGAAGATTTGGTTGAAAAACCAGATGATTTATATGAAGCTTACATTTTTGCCCAAAGGGAAAAGCTGAAATTTGATAATTTTTTCAAGGCACATTCGATACTTTCGAAAAGCCTTTTGCCACAAGAACAACAAGGAAGAATGCGTTTTGGGCAGAAAGTAATTTCCACAGAAAAAGACGGAAAAATCACGTATGAAGCTTGTCAGGCCTCAGATGTTCCAAAGGAATTCAGAAAATTATTTGAAGACATTGACTATTTATTAAAGAAAGATTTAACCACGGAAGAAAGCTTTTATTTTGCTTCTTATATTCATTTGGTTTTCGTGAAAATTCATCCTTTTGATGACGGAAATGGCCGTTCTGCACGGCTTTTAGAAAAATGGTTTTTAGCCAGAAAATTAGATATTTCTGTTTGGAGCATCAATTCTGAAAAGTATTACCACGACCATTTATCTGAATATTACAAAAACTTGGAAGACGTCGGTTTTTTCTATGACAATTTGGATTATGGAAAAGCAAATGAACTTTTGGCAATGTTACCAAAAGCTGTTTATTACGAATAAAAATCACATCAAATCCTGCAATAATTTCAAATCCTGCAAGGTCTTTTTTTGACTTTGTAGGTTTTATAAAATACCTACAAGGTTTTCAAAACCTTGCAGGATTGACCGTTAAAGTATTTTCCGCTAAAGCATTTTCCTTGCCTTTTCTAAATCTTCAATCGTATCAATTCCAATGCCTACGTGCGTGGTTTCGACCATTTTGATTTTCTTTCCGTATTCCAAATAACGAAGCTGTTCTAATTTTTCAGACTCTTCCAAAGATTTCATCGGAAGGCTGTAAAAATCCAACAATGCTGGTTTTCTGAAAGCATAAATTCCAATGTGTTGAAAATAACGAACGCCCACATTTTCTTCCCTTGGATATGGAATCACCGAACGCGAAAAATACAATGCAAGACCATTTTGGTCCACAATCACTTTCACGTTATTCGGGTTTGCAATTTCTTCTTTTTCTTTTATTTCGCGCATCAGCGAAGCCAAATCGATTTGTCTTGCTTCATCATTTTTAAAAACTTCTAGTAATTTTTCAAGCGGTTCTTTGTTGATAAAAGGTTCGTCGCCCTGAACATTTACCACAATATCAACGTCTAAATCTTGAACGGCTTCGGCAATTCTGTCGCTTCCTGATTCGTGCTCTTTTTTGCTCATAATGGCTCTGCCTCCATTGGAAACAATTTCATTAAAAATCAAATCAGAATCGGTTACCACAAAAACGTCGTCAAACAAATTGGTCTCCACTGCCGATTCGTATGTTCTTAAAATAACTGTTTTTCCGCCCAAATCTTGCATTAATTTAGCTGGAAATCGTGTGGATGCGTAGCGTGCGGGAATGACTGCTGTTATTTTCATTTTTTAAATTATAAATTTTATAAAAGGCTACTCAAATATTCTTCTGACGTCATTACGGCCAATGTAGCATGTTTAAAATATTTTTCATTTCTAGTGATAATGACAGAGCATTTAGACTGAAGCGCCGAAAAATATTGGACAGCGTCTTCAAAATCTTTGAAATTTGAGTTTAACGCCTTGTCAATTGTTTCCTCGTTAACTTCGCTAATCTCGCAAATAATTTTAAATTTTCTAAGCTTGTTTAGTATAGACTCTGACGATTCAAATTTACGCAAAACATATTCAACAGTTGTAAACGAAAGCGGTGAAGCGACTATAACAAGTTTTTTTTGGTCGGCTAAAGTTGCTAGTTTAGCTATTGGATTATAAAAAGGATGTCTTTCTGCAAGTAAATCCAATATGACGTTGGTGTCTAAAAATAGCCTGCTCATTTATATTTATTCTCTAAATAGTCAGCGCGGTCATTTTTATAATCATAATCTGTCGGAACTTTTACTTCTGAAGAAAGACTTTTTACGAAAGGAGATATTTCAAAACTGTCCTCTTTTTTTTCAGAAGTCAACGAGTTTAAATAATTTTCGATAACTCGAGACAGACTGATTTTTTTCTCAGAAGCATAAATTTTTGCCTTTTCAATGATTTCTTAATTGAGCTTTAATGTCAATTTCGTATCCATAATAAGATATTTATACGTACAAATATATGGAATTATGAACGTATTTAAAAATTCTAGTATTATTATTTGCTATACAATAAAAATGCCCTTAACTTTCAAATAGAAAAGGGCTATTTTAAAATATGTAATATGAGACTACTAAAAATCTACTCAATATAAGCAATTTTGTCACCAATTTTATATCTCAACTTTCTCATAGTTGCTTTTTCTGACATTTGAATCGCTCCATCAATACAAAATTCACCTAAACCATAGACCGTGATTTCATTAGATTTTTTATCGTGGATTATTTTTTCAGCATTTTTAAATTCGATGATTTCAGTTTTGAAACTGACATCACCAATGTATTTAAATAATTGCGACTTAGAATCAAAATTGATACTGTTACATTTTACTTCGTTGATATATATTTCTTTCTCGATTTCCTGTGAAAAAGATTGCGAAGAGATTAAAACTAATGCAATTATTAGATAATTTTTCATATATGTGAATTTTAAGCTAATTTAATTAAATTTCAATTATAAAGTTAAAAAATAACAAAAAATTTACTCCTCCAAAAAACTTTCATCCTTAAAACCAATCAAATATAATTTATCTTTTGCTCGCGTAATTGCCGTGTAAAGCCAGCGAATATAATCTCTGTCGATGCCGTTTGGCAGATACGGCTGTTCTATAAAAACGGTATTCCATTGACCACCTTGTGATTTGTGGCACGTTATTGCGTACGAAAATTTCACTTGCAACGCATTAAAATAAGGATTTTCTTTTACTTTTTGGAACTTTCTATAATTTGTTCTTTCGTCTTCATAATCGAGCATCACTTCTTGGTACAATCGATTCGATTCATCATAAGAAAGTGACGCTGATTCGCTTGTCAATGTGTCTAAAATCAGGACGGTTTCAAAAGGTTTTTGGTTTGGATAATCGACCATTCTGATTTTTACAGTAGCAAATTTAAAGCTGTACAATTCCTGCATTTTATAGATTTCCAAAACTTCGATGATATCACCGTTGGCAATAAAATCGGTTTCGGTGGAATCTTTCAGCCAGAAATAATTATTTTTCACGACCATCAAAAAATCGCCTGTGGAAAGTTCGCTTTCCTTATCGAGAATTCTAGTTCTAATTTGCTGATTATAAGCGTTTGCGCGTTTGTTTGAACGCACAATAAAAGCGGTGTCTTCCAAACCATAATTGCTGTAAGCGCCGTTAATTGCGTCTTGAATATCATAACCGTCTGTTAATCTGACGATGTCTTTGAAATTTTTTACGTCGAATTTAAAATCTTCGTAGAAATCATCATTTAATTGTTCGCGAAGTTCGGTTGCATTAAACAAAATTCCGGAGTTTTCTTCCTGGCGCATTACTTCGTCAAATTCGATGTGGGAGATTTCCATATCGTAATTTCGGGTAAGCAAATCGATGTCTAAAGCTGGAGAAATATCAAGATTTACAGGAGGCAATTGCGCTGTATCGCCCAATAAAATCATCTTGCAATTTTGTCCGGAATACACATAATATATAAGGTCATCGAGCAACGAACCGTTTTCGTACATCGTCGAATCTGAGCTGGAATCTGAAATCATTGACGATTCATCAACTATAAAAATCGTGTTTTTGTGCTTGTTTTGCTGCGTTGTGAAGCTTACGCCACCGCCTTTTGTTTTTGGATAATAGATTTTTTTATGAATCGTATGCGCTGGTTTTTGGGAATAATTGGCGATGACTTTTGCAGCGCGACCTGTTGGCGCCAGAAGCACGTATTTTTTATTTATTTCTGTGAGATTATTGACTATGGTGGAAATTACGGTTGTTTTCCCGGTTCCGGCGTAGCCTTTTAAAACGAAGATTTCGTCTTGTTTTGTATTGGTTAAAAATTCTGCGATTTTCTGAAAAAAAATGTCCTGCTTTAATGTGGGGTTGAAGGGGAATTTTGTCTTTAAGGTTTTGTAGAAAAGTGCAGAAGTCATTTGGATTTTATTTGATGCAAAGTTAAAGCTTTTTTAAACGCAAAGTTTAGGAAGGTTTTCGCAAGGTTTGGAAGATTTGAAACATTAAGAGATTAAGGTTCGTTAAGGTTTTAAATTTGAGACTTTGAAACGTAGTAATTTTGAAGCTTTGAAACTTTGAAATTTTGAGACTTACTCGAAACGTTTATCGGCAATCCTGGTCTATTAGTTTAAAGAATGCCTGAAGTGTTTAAATAGCCCCGATTGCAGGGGAAATCCTTTTTTCTCGCTTCTTTAGCGAGGAAAAAGATTGTACCGGAAAGCGGGACTGACTTTTAAAGAATGCTTTTTGTTTTTGCTTCTGAAAAAAAAAATAAAAAGCTACGAATTCATTAATTTTTCTCGCAAAGACGCTAAGTCGCAAAGTTTCGTTTTTTTTTCTTTGCGACTTAGCGTGTTTGCAAGATTCCAATTGTGCTTTGCAACTTATTTTTTGTAAGTTTGCGAACATCAGTAAAAATCAATGTCGGTTAACCAAAACATAACAGAAAAAACATATAGAAAATTGGCTATTCAAGTATCTTTGAGTGGTTTCAAGTTCTGTGCTTTTGATACTTTGAATGATGTGGTTTTATTTGTGAAAACGGTTGATTTTAAC